>ERZ1032009.131-NODE-131-length-16883-cov-4.440219_pt1 | contig 16883 bp, 11 predicted proteins | sample MGYA00516700_ERZ1032009 | MGnify/ENA primary metagenome ERZ1032009 (study PRJEB33719, sample SAMN04261292) | wastewater metagenome | biome: rural village; feature: human; material: feces | host: Homo sapiens | place: El Salvador | collected 2013-01-14 ...
TTGCTTATTCGTCTGTGAAGTGGATCCTATGCGCCGCAAAGTCGGCGTCGCTCATGGCGTCCAGCTTATCGGCGGTCTGGCGGGCCAGCGCCGCCATGTCCTCGTCCATGTCCGGCAGGGCGGCCCGGATGTTGGCCGCCGTCCTGCGCCGGTCGGTCTTGTGATACATACAGATCAGGTTTTCTTCTTCCACGGTAAACTGTACCATTGTCATACCTCCAATTCGTTTTTCTTGGTTCTGGCCGGGGCCTTTTTCGCGGCTTGGGCCTGTTTGATTTCGGATAGCTGCCTGCGGATGGAAGCGCGGGGCCGCCGCACTTCCTTGTCCCGGTTCTCGTCCTTGCCAATCACTGCATACAGGCCGTGCCGGTCTTTCATGCCGGTAAAGCACAGGGATTTATAGGGCAGCATGGAAAACAGCCGGTCGGTGTCCTTGCTGGATGCAATCTGCACAAAGTATGGGGACAGCTCCACCATGAAATGCGTCTTGTTGGGGCTGTTGGGGGCGGACAGATCTTTCAGTCCGGCCACGATCCGCTGCGCCTCGGCCAAAATCATGCTGTCATGCAGCGCCGTGACGTGGGCCTTAAAGTCGCCGGGCGCAAGCTGCGCCCGGCCTTTCTGTTCATGCCGCAACAGCTCCCGCAGGTGTTCCGGCTCATTGGGCTTGGCCTCATACCGCAGGAACGCCCCCAGATTGGGATCGGGCCGTCCGTCGAAGTACAGACCGGCGGGCTGCTCCCGGTCGCCCTTTTCATAGTGCAGGATGATGTTGTCGGCCTGTACCGCCTCGGCTGCGACGTGCCGGAAGTGCTGGGGATAGTCCAGCTCATAGAGATTGCCGCGAATGACACCCCGCACCTTGCCGGTCAGCTCCACGGCGTAGGCCAGCACCCGGTCACGGGTCTGCTCCCCGTAAAACTTCCATGTGTTGTGTTGCGCAGTGCCTTGCAGGTACACATCACTTTCCCGGAAACAGTACGTCCCGGACGGGCGGGACATCCACAAAAGCGTCTTGTCCTCGGCCTTATCGCTGGCAGCGGCCCACCCGATGATCTCCTTGTCGATCTCAAAATCGTTGCGATAAAAGGCGGTGTTCTGCCGCATGAGCTGTTCCAGCGCGGCCAGAACATCCACATTCTCAAACCTGTTCATGGTGTCACACCTCCAATTCCTGTGCTTTCTCCCGCTGCGGCGGTTTCTTCTGCTGTTCCTCCTTGACGGCTTTGAGCTGCGCCCGGATGGACGGCTTTTTCTGTTTCTGCGCCGGGCGCTGGGGCTGCTTGGGCTTTTGGGCCTCTGCCTTGGCTGCCTCGGCCACGTCAAACAAGGAAATCTGTTCCCCGGCTTTGGCCTTGGCTTCCAGCTCACTCATGGTCGGGGCATTGTTCAGAACGCCGTCGATCATGTTGTAGTTCTGCTCGGTCGTCATTTCAGCAGCCTTGATGGGGCTTTCCTGCTGGGCGGGAATGGCAAAGGCGTCCGTGCCGTTGCCCATGATAAGATACTTGCCGTCCTCGGATTGGTGATGGAAACCATAGCCTGCGGCCTCCAACTGCTCCCGGCTCATGTCGGTTACAAGGAAGCTGCCCCTTGGGGTCTGGATGCTCTCGCCGGTCAGCAATTCCCGTGGTGTAAGCTGCTTTTCCCGCTGCAAGAAGAACTCCGGCACCGGCGTAAAGCCGAAGCTGTCACAGTAGTGGGCTTCCTCCTTGCCGCTGCGGGTCAGCACCACAATGTCGGAAACGGAAAGGCTGTGGCCGGTGAAGTCGGCGGGACGGTCAAGGTTGAATGTACGGTAAATGTCCTCCAGCGTGGTTTTGCCGTCCAGCGGGGCCGTGTAAACCAGATCGTAATTCTGCCGGTCAACGGCCAGCCCCGCTTCCTGCAAGCTCTCGTAAGCCTCAAAGCGATAATCCCGTGTTTCCGGCCCGCCTTTGATCTGGTAGATGGCAAAGATGTCGCCCTGCTCCGGCGCGGCGGCGCTGCGCTCGGCCAGTGTCTTTTCGGCACGTTCCCGCACATCGTCCCGCAGCGGCACCGTATAGAGGATGGATGCAGAGGAAAAGCCCACGTTATTGAGAACGTAGTCCACATCGGCCTCTTTCAAGGCTCCTGCTGGGTAGTAGTCGGCCCGTGTGGGGGTGTCGCTCACCTTGCCGCTGGCAATATCATGGTTCAGTCCCGGTTCCAGATGGGTACAGATTTTGCCGTCCACGGCCAGCGTCACATAGTACCAGCCAATATAACCGCCGGTCTTTTCGTCGGCTCCCTCGTTAAATTCCACATTGAGCAGCGTGTAGGGCTTCAAGCCCTTTTGGGCCGCGATCTCGTTGTCCTTGGCCTCCCGCTGCAACAGCGCAGGCAGGGCCGCTTCCTTGGTGGCCTTGACGATCTCCGGGTTGTACTGCACTAAGGTACGGTTGACACATTCCGTCTGCACCTTGACCGTCTTGGCTTTCGGCGTCAGGTGGTTGCCGATAAACAGGGACGCGCCGTTGTCGAAACGGATCGTCATGTCGCTGGTGCCGCGCCATTTGCCAGTACAGGGGGACGTGTGGATTTCGCCGGTCTTACAGCCAAACGCCTGCGCGATCACATCAATCTTAGCCTGCAAGGGCAGGTCTTTGTAGCGGTCAGCGATTTCCAGCGCCTTTTCCTGCAACTCCGTCAGGGGTTTTGCGGGGGCTGCCTGCGGCTCGGCGTCGGAAGTAACTTCCTGCGCCGGGGCGGTTTCCGGCTCCTGCACGGGTTCTTGTTCCGGCTCCGGCTCCGACTCTGGTGCCGGTTCCTGTTCCGGGGTGGGTTCCTGTTCCGGCTGCTCCTGCTCCTTGGCATACAGCTCCTTGACGGCCTCCTGCGTCAGCTCCCCGGTATTAAGCTGATCCATCAGCTCCCGACACCGTTCCGGCGTCCCGATGTAGAGAATATCCCCGATCTTGGCCCTGCCGTTGTCCTGCGGAATATAGGCTTGCAGCATATACAGGTTTTCCCGGCTGTCGCTGCTGGGGGTGGCGTGTACCCGGTAGAAGTAGTCCGGCTCGGTCTGATCCTGTGCCATCTGCGCCCGCTGCTCCCGGCTGCTGTTGCGTTGCAGCTCCGTGGGCTTGATGCCGGAAAGGGGCTGAATACAAGCAATCCTGTCCGACGCACGGTAGGCATTGTCGTTCAAAAGCCGCTGCCATGCGCCCACACTCGGCGCCCAGCGGAAACCGTTCTCTTTCAACTGCTGGCGGGCGTCCGCTTCCGGCTTGCCGTCAAAGAACACCTGCAAGCGGCCCTGATCCCTGTTGGCCTCCACATGGCCGCCGTCAAATTCCCAGCCCACATAGGCCACTTCGCTTGCTCGGGTCAGGCTTTCGATCCGCTGCCGGACGCGGCGGATTTCCGCATTGTTGTTGGACAGCTCCCAGCTCTGAAACGGCTTCTTTTCATAGTGCCAGCCGGACGCCATATCCGCTTTCAGGTTTTCGATGTTTTCAGGAGAGAGGTGCGGGCAGCCGTCCAGCGTACCGTGTTTGCGGTAATAGGCATTGACCGCTTTCATGGTTTCCTGCGCCTTTTCCAGACCGTCCAGCTTTTTTTGCAGCTTGGGAATGGCCTGCGGGTCGTCCTGCCGGATGCCGCCCATGCCGGTGCTGCGGATTTTGTCAAGCAGCCCTTGGATGTACTGCCATTCCTGCATATTGCTGTCACGGGCCGCGTTCTGTTTCTCTTTCTGGCGTACCGGGAAATTGGAACCACCGGCAATCATAATGGACGGAACACGGGCATCAATCTCATAGCCGTGGTTCATATTGACGGCCAGTTTCCGGGCATAGGTGTCAAGCAGACTGTCGATTTTCTCATGGTACATGGGATCGACGCGCTTTTTCTGTTCCTGTGCCAGCGCAAAGGCTTTATCCACATAATGCCGGTACTTGGCTGTGGCGCTGCCGGGCGGGTAGTCAGAAAAGCTGTTCATTTCCTTGGCACGGCGGGCTGCGCCCTCATTGATGGAATAGTAGTAGTCGGACGCCGCAGGCTCCTTCGCCGGTTGCTCCGGGGTTTCCTGCTGGGGCGGCTCTTGGGCCTCCTGCGGCAGGACCGGGGCCTCATAGCCAGCCGCCGCATATTCCTCCACGGTCATACCGGCATCGGCAGCCTCCTGTGCAATTTCCGCCTCCACCTGCGCTTTGTAGTCCTGCAAGCTCTGGTCGAAGTCGGTCAGTTTCGGCATTTCCGGCAAAGGCTCTCCGTGGTTGAGCAGCGGACGGCACTCCATAGCGTAGTCCACCAGCGCCCCATAGTAGGCGGTTTCCTCCGGCGTCAGGGTGTCGCTGGACGCCAAACGGGTCTGCGCCTCCTGTTCCAGCCGGGACAGGTTGCAATGCAGCTCCATGTAGGGGATGATCTCGGTGAGAAAGGCTTCACGGCTGGCGTGATCCTCCGCCCACGCCTCCGGGCCGCCCTGCCGGGTCAAATGGTCTTTCCATTTTTCATCGTTCAGATAAAAGGTCTGATACTCCCGGATATGCTCAATCAGGGAACCGTCCCGGTCGCCAAAATCCTGCCGCCCGGAATAGCTGTGCGGCTCTCCTTGGAATGTGAAATCAATGCGGAAGTCGGTCTTATCATAGTAGCCGCCGCCCCGATGTTCTGCGTCCAGCCGGGCAAACAGGGCGTCGGCCTCATGCAGCGGCATTTGCTGGCCCATTTCCAGATCGGGGCTTTCGGTGAAAAGGATCGTCACAACCGGCTCTGCCGTGGGGTCAAGGGTGGGCTGCTGTGCGGCCTTGGCCTCTGCGATTTCCCGGTCAATCCGGCTTTTCACCAGCTCGTCCACATAGCCGTACTGCATTTCATAGCCATGTTCGCACAGGCGGTTGATAAGCTCGATCACCTTGCCCGTGTTGCCCACAGCCTCGGCGTACTCCACGATCAACCGGCGTTCCTCGTTGCCCATGCGCTGTCCGTTGCGCTCGGCCCAGTCGATCAGGGCGTTGGCCCGTTCCGTGGGGGTGGCCTCCGGCATAATGGGTTTGTTGTTCAAAAGGCCGTCAATCCCATTCCACGGCTGCGGCTCCGGCTGGGCCTCGGCCCGTTGCAGCGTCCCGTCGCCGGAAAGGACAAAGCCCTGTGTCTGAATGGCGTCTAACGTGCCTTGCGTCACCTCGCCGGTTGATTTCACATCGGCGTCAATCAGGGTTTGCAGCATGGCCTTTACACTGTCGGTCATTTCCTGCTGCTGTTCCGGGAGCAGCTTGGAAAACACACTGTCGGGGGCAGGCTGCTCGGCGGCCTGTTCCACAGTTTGCTCCACGGCCTGCTGCGCCTGCCGCTGTTGCTGAAGCTCGGCAAGGTGGCCGTCGATGGTGGTAATCAGCTCATGGGCGGTGGCCCGGATGGTTTCAAGGGACGCCCGCAGCTCTTTCAGGTCTTTGCCGGAACTCCAACCAGCCACATACCCAAAGGAATAGTCGGACGTGTCCAGTCCGTAGTGCTGGCAGACGGCATAGGCCACGCTCTCGGCCTGCACCTCGCGGGTGCGGCTGTCGGGCCGGTCGGCCTGCTTGGTCACAGGGGCGTCCGGGTCAATGGCGTGGAGCTTGGCATGGGCAATCTCATGGATGGCTGTTTTCAAAGTTTGCAGCTCACTCATGTTCTCCTGTATGGCGATCCGCTTTTCCGTCAGGTGGTAGTAGCCGTGAGAACCACCGGGGATGTCCTCAAAGGCCATCGGCACGGGGGAAGTCTGTTCCAGTGCCTTGAAGAAGTCCTCGTATTGCTCCACATTTCCGGCCAGCTCGTCCACACCGATAGATGGCAACGGTTCGCCCTCGGTCTGGCTCACATCAAAGACAGACACGATTTTGAACGCCGGAACTTGCGTTTCCTGTACTTCGGTCAGAGGCTTGCCGTCCTTGTCCATGACCGGCTGACCCTGTTCGTCCAGCTTCGGCATTTCCTTTTTCACCTTGTAGGGAGCCGGAGCCAGAATTTTGATGCCTTTCTCGCCCCGCTTCACATTGCGGTGAAAATCGTCTCGCCACTTGTTGTAGCCAGCCACAAGCTGGCCGCCCTGCATGGCGATCAGCAGCGTATTGTTGAAGCTGTAACTGTGGAACTTCGCCATAGAGGTGAGATAGGCTGTGTAGCGTTCACTCTCGAAAAGCTCCTGTATGCCGGTTTCCAGCCGGTCGGTGATTTCTTTCATGCGGTCGGCGCTGTTCTGGCTGTTGAGAATAATGGGGACGACGGGTGGCGGGGCCGCAGCTTCGGCGGTGGGCGCTACCTCTGGCTGCACCGTCCGGGCCGGGGCCTCGTCCCGCAGAATTTCCGGCGCGGGATAGGCCATCACACGGTATTCCTCCGGCACCGGCTGGCCCTCATGGACACGCTGCCACTCGTCGCCGCTTTTCACCAGATAGCCGTAATCGGTGAAAACACCATGCTCCGTATTGGCAATATGCAGGCCGAAACGGGGCAGGGAAATTCCCGCTTTCCATTCCTCCGGCATATCCACCATGCCGGAACTGTTCAGGTAGTAGTCACCCAACTGGCCCGTGCCGGTGACATCCGGCAGATGCACAAAGTAGTCCACGTTGTCGGGGTAGTCGATAATCTGGCCGATACTGTGAAAATCGCTCTGCGGGCTTGTCAGGGCGGCGTTCAGCTCCGCAAGCTCGGCAGCGTCCAGCTTTTCCAGCCTCGCGGCAAGGAAGTTCAGCTCGTCCACATCGGCGGACAGCACCAGATCGCGGGGCAGCTTAACGGGACGCTCCTGCGGGCTTCGGTAGCCGTACAAGAAAAAGTCCTGCGGATTGTCGGCACTGATCCCGATTTCCCGCAGGGCTGCTTGCAGCTTTTCGGTTGTGGTCGGCAAAGAAAACCAAAGGCCCTCTTTGCCTTGCTTATAACGCTGTCGGTTATGCAGCAGGATAGAAAATACTTCGCTCATTTGTCGCTCCTTTCTGAAAAATGGCATAAGAAAAGCAGGAAACCTTTGAAAGATTTCCTGCTAAACCTTTTAATTGAAATATCAATAGAATGGTGTTTTTAACATCTCTGAATAATATAGGGGTTTATTCAATTCATATTTTTGCATTACATCACGCACCACGTCCTCAAACCATTTTGGCGCATAAGGAGAAATGTATACTGCCGAAATTAGCTTCTCAAGATCGACGGCTTTTTCTATACCGCTATGTGCTTGATGACTTGTGATAATAGCGCGTACTTCTCTCTCGTGTTCAAATGCTTTTCGTTTATACCAGAACGAACCATTTGCGGAAGAAAATCTTTTGGAAAAATCAATATATTTGACTTTCCCAATTTCTATTGCGGGGTCTTTGTCAAGAGCCTCGTACAACTGTTGGTATGTAGTTTGAATCGCAAGTGCATTGTTCACATTTGTTGAGTACAATTTCCACATTGCTTCCGATTCAGATTCGTTACAATGCCAACAACTTATAAATGTATGTTTCCTTCGGGCATTTCCACTTGCGTTCAACTCGGATAACAAACGTGTTGTATTTTCCTCAATGTATTCGTCTGTTAAATCTTCTGGTTTCATGCCGGGCGCAGTTTGAATTGCTTCTCTAAAAAAATCAAGATAAAATGCGTCCCATTTTTCTTTCCGCTCCAATGTGCCTTTTGCACCCTCAAATATATCCTCAAATGATTCCGCAGATGCAAAGTATAGTGTCTTTTTACCAATCATCGAAAGGAACTTGCTTAAATCCATGTAACGCCAAAGTTTAGATTCTGGCGCAACTTTTTCGTATTCTGGTTCTGTCCAATGATAACGAACTACGGTTTCTGATAGCAAATATGCGCAATCATCACAAAGGACAACAGGATTTCTTTCTGTATCATATCCCAAATGCGCACACATACCGTTTTGAAATCTTCTTCCACAATTCGTACAAGCATCGCTATGCTCGTTGTAAAACACATCCAATTCGCGGGTGTGCCTATGTGTCATTTCCTGCATAACTTACCCCAACCCTCTTATGTTTTATTTTTTATTATATCAGTACAAACATATATTTGAAACAAGATAATTGTAAATTGTAAGAGTGTAGGGGTTTGGGGCTTTCCCCAACAAGCAAAATCCCCGGCCCGGCAGGGTGGCCGGGTCAGGGATTTATCGGAAGTGTGGCTACACTTCCTATGCTTGCTACGTTACTCCGTCAGCTCTTTTTCTCCACGCGGTAGTTGACGTACTTCCCGCCGGTATCGGCCAAAAGCACCGTCCCGTCGTAGGTTTTGCCGGTTTTCATGGAGCGCAGGCCCTTTACCTTTGCTTTTCCGTCTTTGAGCAGCGCGGCGGCGATCTTCGGGGTGAACGTCTTGCCTCGTTCCTCAAAAAATCGGTCATTCTTCCACATGACAAACTGGCAGGCCCGGTTTCCGCAGTAATAGTTTTTCTTGCCCTCGTAGACGGCTTCGCCGCAGCGGGGACACTTGCCGATAACAACACGCTCGGCCTGAAACAACTTCTGCGCGTCCTCGCTGATCTGCGAATGACGGGAAATCAGGTTTCGGGTCATTTCCTCAATGCCTACCATGAAGCCCTCCGGGTCGGCCTCGCCCTTGGCAATGGCCGTCAGCTTGGTTTCCCATTCCGCCGTGAGCTGGGGAGAAGTCAGCACATCCGGCAGGACACACACAAGGTTGTGGCCGTCCTTGGTGGGAAGTAGCTGCTTGCCTTTGCGTTCCACAAAGCCCATCTGCACCAGCTTTTCCAGAATGGAAGCGCGGGTTGCCGGGGTTCCCAAACCTTGGCGCTCGGCGTCCTCCGGCATATCCTCGGCCCCGGCCCGTTCCATAGCAGACAGCAGCGTATCTTCGGTGTAGGGCTTGGGCGGTGTGGTGAAATGCTCGGTGACACTGGCCTCCACCGGGTCAAAGGTCTGGCCCTCGATGATCTCCGGCAACTCCCTTGCCAGCTCCGGCACGTCCTCGTCGGCATCGGTCTTGAACGACGCCTTGAAGCGGCGCTCAATCTCTTTCCATCCGGGGGTGAGAATGGTTTTGCCCTTGGCGGTGAACTCGTTCCCGGCGCAGGTGAATGTGGCGGTGACAGCCTCATACACATGGGGCGCAGCCACGGCACACAGCAGCTTGCAGCACACAAGGGACAGCAGTTTCTTTTCGCCCTCGGTCAGCCCGTCAAAGCCTTTCTGCACAAACTCCATCGTGGGAATAATGGCGTGGTGATCGGACACCTTTTTGCTGTTCAGCACCCGGCCAAACTGCGGGGCAATGTCCAGCCCCGCCGCAAAGGAAAGCAGCGGCCACAGGCCGGACACGATGCTTTCCGCCGTGGGCTGCATATCGTCGGTAAGATACTGGCTGTCGGTGCGAGGATAGGTCAGCAGCTTCTTTTCGTAGAGCTGTTGGGCGTAGTCAAGGGTCTGCTTGGCGGTAAATCCAAACAGGCGGTTGGCCTCTCGCTGCAAGGTGGTGAGATCGTAAAGACGGGGCGGCTGCTCCGTCTTTTTCTCACGCTTCACCGATACACAAACGGCCTGCGCTCCTGCACAGGCCGTCTTGGTGGCGTTGGCGTCGTCGGGGTTTAGAAAGCGGTCGCTGGCCGCCTCCATGCCGCCCGCCGCGATATGGACAACGTGGTATTTCTCTTTCTTGAAATTGCTGATCTTGGCCTTCCGGTCAACCAGCATATTGAGGGTAGGCGTCTGGACACGGCCCACGGTCAGGGTCTTGTGATAGAGGATGGAGAAAAGCCGGGTGGCGTTGATCCCCACCAGCCAATCGGCCTGCGCCCGGCACAGGGCCGATTGATACAGGTTGTCGTAGTCGGCCCCCGGTTTCAGGTGGGCAAAGCCCTCCCGGATCGCGGCGTCCTCCATGCTGGAAATCCAAAGGCGCTTGAACGACTTTTTGCAGCCCGCCATCTGATAGACGAAACGGAAAATCAATTCGCCCTCGCGCCCGGCGTCGGTAGCGCACACAAGGCCCGTCACGTCGGGGCGCTCCATCAGGGAGCGCAACACGGCAAATTGTCCTTTCTTCTCGGCGGGGATGATGTACTGCCACTCCTGCGGCAAAATCGGCAGGTCGTCATAGCGCCACTTCTTGAAACGCTCGTCATAGGCTGCGGCGTCAGCAAGGGAAACAAGGTGGCCGATACACCAGCTCACCAGATAGCCGTTTCCCTCCATGTAGCCGTCCCGTTTCTGATCCGCACCGATCACGCCCGCAATGCTGCGGGCGACGCTCGGTTTCTCTGCAATTATAAGTTGCATAAACACACTCCTTTCATTGTTTCTTTGCGATTTGTGTTGTATAATTGTATTTGTGAGGTGGTAGGTATGGTCTTTAAGATAATCACATCACTTGTCTTTATTGCTGTCTTTATCGCAAGAATTGTTAAACCCGAATGGAATATTGATACTACTTCCATTATTATTCTTATACTTGCTTTCGTCCCGTGGTTTATCCAATACATTAAAACACTGGAAATCAGCGGACTTGGCAAAGTTGAGCTGGTTGGCAAAGAGCAGAAAAAAGAAATTGATAAAAAGGCAAGTGAGGCAGGAATCCTAAAAAGTGAAACAGCGGACAACGAGCAATACACTTTCTATGGATTGCGGTACAGCGATCCCAAATTGGCTTTAGCTGGTTTGCGGATCGAAATTGAAAGTGTATTGAGAAAAATAGCTGAAGCGAACCAATTAGATACTTCTCGTACTGGTATCGGGCAAATGGCAAAAGTTCTTAGCCAACACCAGCTTATCAATGATAATGAACGAGCTATCATATTTGACCTTGTTGGTATTTTGAATAAAGCGGTACATAATCAACTTAAAGAATACGAAAGCGAATCGTTCGACTGGGTATTTGACCTCGGTCTTGATTTGCTTAAATCACTTAACGCCAAACTATCGTAATAAAAGCGGCATTGCTATTTCTTGTTTGATAAGCAATGCCGCTTTTTCTTTACTCTTTATCCGTTTCCATGCTGTCGTCCACTTCGGGTGTCACTTCGTCCTCTGGGGCCGGTTCGTCCTCGTCGTCCTCGTCCTCGCCAAAATCGTATTCGTCCAGCTCGTCGCCGCCCTTGGTGTCGGCCTTGGGTTTCTTAAACTTGACGAAGTAAAGGGCCGCGCCGCCGCCAATCAGGGCCACCACAAGGAACACGACAAGGCCGCCCATGCCGGTGCTTTTCGGTTCATCTTTCTGTGGCTGCTCGGTTTCCTCCGGCTCCTGCGGCTCCGGCTCCGGGCCGGTACACTCGGTCATATTGGTTTTACATACCGGGCAATTCGTGTTGACGGCTCCTGCCGCGCACTTGGTCGTACAGGTGCAGGTTTCCGGGGCGGCTTTGCCGTCCTCCAACAGTGCTTGCAGGTCGGCGTCGTCTACTTGGTTGAGGAAGTGAACGGCGGTTTCCTTGTCCTCGTTAGCACGGTCGATCAAAATATAAAAGTAATTGCCCGCCTTGGTGGTAACGGTGATAAGCTGCTTATTTCCGTAGAAATCATCCACCAGTGTTGCGTTGCCCTCCGGGGTGACAGGTACGCCCTCCGGCTCCATGCCGCCGGTGGTGGGTTCTTCCTCCTGCGGTGCCTCGGTGGTTTCCGGCAAAGGCTCCGGGTTGGGGTCAGTACCACCGGCAAACGCGGTGGTGGAAAAGGCCGTCAGGCAAAGCACGGCGGCCAGTGTCACGGTAAACGTGCGAATGATCTTATTCTTCATGGGCATTGTCCTCCTGTTCAAAATCCGGCTGCGGGGTCGGGGCGGTCTGCAAAGCGCCGCCGCGCAGGAACGCCGCAAATTCCTCCGGCTTCATGTTCAGGCCGCGCACAAGCTGGATGATCTGCAAATTCTCCTGTTCGGTCTTTGCCGCTTCCAGCTCACGAAGCTGCTTTTGCAGCTCCGCGATCTTGGCCTTGGTTTTCTCAATGTCCTTTTCGATACGGTCAAGTTTGTTTGCCATAGTCAAAACTCCTTTCTGGCGTCAAGGCAGACGCCCGTAACAATAGAAATGCTCCTGCCAATAACTCGAATTGAGGTTGGTGTAAGAAATAGGGTCGCCACAGTGCAACATCACGGAATTGCCCACATAAATGCCGACATGGGAAACGCCGGGGGTGTCGTAAGTGCCGACAAAAAATACAAGGTCGCCGGGCTTGGCCTGCTCCGGGGAAACAGGGGTACAGATATTGCAAAGGCCCTGTGCGCCCAGCCGTCCCACGTCCCATCCGCTGTGATTGATGACCCAGCTCACAAAGCCGCTGCAATCAAAGCTGGTGCTGGGAGAGCTGCCGCCCCACACATAGGGATAACCGATATACTTTTCCGCCTCGGCCATCATTGCGGCAAAGGTGGCATCCTCCAAAGCCTCCGGGGGAATGTCGTAATAGATCGGCTCCTTGACGGTGGAAGCGTTGGGATAGGTACCTGTGGGAAACAGGTCTGGCCGGTTGCCCAGCGTGGACATATACACCGCATACAGGCTCATTTGATCCTCGCCCATGATGTAGACAGGCAGGTGGGACATATCGAAGTTTTCCAGCTTCACGTTGCAGATGTAGTAGGTGTAGGGAACTTGCACGGTGTAGGGGTTGCCCTCGCTGTCCGTCCGGGTTTCGGTGCGGTATCGGGTTTCGGTTTCAATGGTCTGTGTCAGGGTGTATTGCTTCTCAAAGAGCATGGCAAGGTCGCCTTGCACGTCGCCCAGCGTATAGACGCCATCATGCAGCGCCGACAGGATGGAAGTCAGCACATAGGGGTCGTGGCCGATCTCGTCCAGATCGAAACGGTATTCGTCATAGCCGGGGTGCAGGCTTTCGTAGTTGTCAAGCTCATACTGCAAATCGGCCTCCATGTCCGCATAGGCGGCTTCGGCCCCCAGCATATCGCTGTCCTCGGACAGATAGGACGTGGCTGCCACGCCGGTTCCGGCGCTGCCGAACATGGCCGTACAGGATTGCAGGCCGCCCATAATCAGCATGAGCATAAGGCCCACGCCGCCGATCAGCAGCACACCTTTCCAGTGCCGGGCCACAAAGGACGCGGCCTGTTTGCTTTTCTCGGCGGCTTTCTTGGCGGCTGCGGCGGTGGTTTTGGTGGCGCTGGCTGCGCCCTGTGCCGTCTGGCCCGCCGCCCGTGCTGCCTTGGCATAGTCCCGTTTGATTTTCTGTTTCTGCCAGAACCGGGCCACCGGGTTTTTCACCGCCTGCGCCATTTCCGGGTTATCCCGCAAGGATTTCTGGTAGATGTACTCCGCATTGGCGGCAACAGCCTTTTTCTCGGCCTTGGCTGTGGCCCGGTAGGGTTTGAGCTTATGACGCCGGATGCCGCTGCGAATGGCTTTTCCCGCTTGGCGCTCGGCAAGTTCTTCTCCCTTATGGCCGCCCTCGACGCCCACATTCTCATGCTCAACCTCATGGATTTTTCCATGCAAGTACAGGCCCGCTTCCTCCATCGGACGGCTGGCCGGGTTGGGTTTGAGTTTGGGGGCTGGTTTCTCCACCTTGTCAAAGTGCAGCTTGGTTTTGGCCTTGCCCTTGGCCTCGTCATAGACGGTTTCCTTGGTGACGACGCGCTTTTTCGGCAGGGCTTCTTTGGCTGCGTCCAGTTTATCCGCCCGCTTTTCCGCCTTGTGGACATACTTGGAAAGGGCGGGATCGACCCGTTCCTCGGCGGTGAATTGTAGGCGGGACGCGGGGCCGGTGGCCTGCGCCGCCGTATTCGCGCCATCCTTGGCGGCCCGCTTCGCCTTGCTGCGCTCCCGGATGTCCCCGGCACGTTCCAGCACCTTTTCAGCGGTGCCGCCCGGCTCGGCTGCGGAATAGTCCTGTTCGGCCTCCCGGCTGGAAATGCTGATGCTCTCGCCGGTGGTCTGGTTATCCAGCGTCAGGCCGTCGCGGGTCATGTGCTGCGTCACCTTATCACGGGGCTTCAATGGCTTCATAGGGCGTCACCTCCTTGTCTGTCATACCGTTTCGCCCTCGCCTAACCGGGTCGTCATAATCTTGTAGAGCTGGCTGCGCTGCGGGATGGGGTTGCGGAACGGCAGGATCACATTTTCATAGATCAAAAGCCCCTCGCCAGGTTCGGAATTGTCCACATACCGTAACTGCTGCGGGGAAATGTTCAATCGTTCCGCAAGGATGCGCCGGTCGCCGGACGCCTGATTGAGCAGGCAAATGAAGTCGCTGTTTTCCAGAATGTTTTCGATCTCCGGGGAAGAAAGCAGGTCTTTGACGTTCTGCGTCGCCCCGGTCGGGATGCCTCCCCATTTTCTGAATCGCTTCCAAATCTCGCAGGAGAAAGCTGCCGTCTGTTCCTCTCGCAAAAGCAAATGGAACTCGTCGCAGAAGTACCACGTCGCCTTGCCTTGGCTGCGGTTTTGGGTCACACGGCCCCAAATCTGGTCTTGGACAATGAGCATACCGAGCTTCTTTAATTGTTTTCCCAGCTCTTTAATATCAAAGGCCACAATGCGGTTTTCGATGTTGACATTGGTGCGGTGGTTAAAGACGTTCAGGCTGCCGTTTACATACAGGTCAAGGGCCTGCGCCACACGGTCAGCCTCCGGGATATGCTGGTCTAACAGGGCTTGATGCAGGTCGGACAGGATGGGCATATTTTCCGGGCGGGGGTCTGCCAGATAGGGCCGGTAGATCACCTGCACGGCACGGTCAATGACCGTCTTTTCAATGGCTTCCAGCCCGTTCTTGCCGCCCATGACAAGCTCACAGAACGACAGCACAAAGTCGGATTTCAGGGCCAGCGGGTTTTCGTCCTCACTGTAATTCAGGTTGATGTCCAGCGGGTTCACATAGGATTTGCTGGTAGGCGACAGCTTCACCGCTTGGCCGTGGAGCCGCTTCACAAGGGGATAATATTCCGCCTCTGGATCGCAGATATATACATCGTCCGGCGTACAGAGGAACACGCTGACGATCTCGGATTTACAGCTCATGGATTTGCCGGAACCGGGAGTACCCAGCTTCAATCCGTTGGGACACCGCGCCCGTTTTCTGTCCAGCATAATCATGTTGCCGGTCTTGGCATTGACACCGTAATACATGGCGTCGCCGCCCATGAAAAGCTCCTGTGTCACGAAAGGCACGAACACGGCCACGCTGGAAGTCGTCAAGGAACGCTCGATCTTGATGTGGTTGGCCCCCAGCGGCAGGCTGCTCATAAGGCCCTGTTCCTGCTGGTAGTCCAGACGGACAAGGGAACAGTTGTATTTCTGCGCCACACCTGCGGCCCAAAATACATCGTTCTCCAACTTCTGCCGGGTGTCGGCGGTGTTCATCACCAGAAAGGTGATCTGGAACATTCGTTCATTTCGGCTTTGCAGGGTTTTCAAAAGCTCCTTGGCGTCCTGTCCGTAGGTGGCAAGGTCGCTGGGCAGGATGTCCATGTCATAGCCGCTGCGGACAGCTCGTTTCTGTTCCTGTATCTTCATGGCGTCAAGGTCGGTGATCTTGCGCTTAACCGTCTTGATGGCCTCGCTCTGGTCGATGGCCTGCACATGGAGATTGACGACAATGCCGTTTTCCGTGTTGAGGAAGTCGGCCAGCATTTCGTCCGACAGTTCCGGGGACAGGATGTTTAAGAAGCTCACGGCCCCATACTTGCCGCCCAGCCCGAACATACGGGAATTGCCGAAGCGGAACGAGGACGGGGCAATAAAATCTTTTGTTGAGAGGCCGGACGGAGCCAGCCATTTCCATTCAAACTGAAACGGCTCGGCGTCGGGGTGGAGTACCCCATGCAGCACTTCCAGACGTTCCTTGGCGTCCAGCACATGAGCCACGGCCCCCATCGTCTTGAAATAGCCCAGCAGATCGGTTTCAATGCGGGTCAGACGGGCGCGGGCCATTTTCAGGTTGTCCGCCTCGATGGTGAATGTGAGGAACTTGCGCTTGGTGAGGCCGTTGTTGCCCCGCACAAGCTGGTCTTGCAGGATGCCGGAATACTCCGCCCGGATGTCGTCGAAGTCGTCCCCCTGCGCCTTGATCTCAAAGCTCTTGGCGTACTGCTTGGGGTCGGTCTTGCGGTTGACAAAGGAAAGCTGAACGTGGATCGAGGCGTCCAGATAGTTGTAGAGATCGCACAGGTTTTCAAAAATGGCCGTCTTGGTGTCGGCCTGTGCAAGCTGATAGCTGATGTCGGCAAACTCGATACATTTGCTGAACGTGTTGGCCGTCACCTTGCAAATCCCGTCCGGGTACATGGACTGATACGGGATGCTGGCCTGTGCGGAATGGGCTTTTCCGTCGCCCTTATACTTGCGGATGATGGCCTGTATTTCCCGCTTTTCGGCGCGGGTGAGCTTTACAGGCGGCTCGTTTCTTTGCTTTTCGGACAATCGCATTTACCTCCTTTTCCATTTGGTGCTGCCGCATGAGGGCAGTATAGGCGTTGTCGGTTTGGTATGGCCTTTCCTTGGGCTGGATGAAGCAGCACTGGACAATCTGCCATACCACCACTTCAAGGGGCTGGCCGTGGCGCTCGTACAGGGCCAGCAGGAAGCCCGGCAGCATGGCGAACACCATAATCAGGGCCGCCGCGCTGCCAGTCACCCGGCCCCGGAGCAAAAAATAAAGCGGGACGCCTACGAGAAGCGCACCGCCGAAGCAGATCAGTTGTCGTTTGGTAAGGCCAAACACAATCTTGGATTTTACGCGGGTTAAGTCCTTTGGGACGGTCACATAAGCCATTCAAATCACCTCGTTTCTGATACATTTTCTTGTGGGGTCAGGAAAAGATCACTGTCCACCTCGTTTCCCCAAACGTCCCAGCCGGGCGCTTTCTGTCTGGCAAACAGCTCCACGCGGGGCAGATTGCCCGCCAGCTCAATGATTTTGTCGCGGGTTACGTCCGGCTTTTTGCTGTGTTCCTCCACAGGG
>ERZ1032009.132-NODE-132-length-16878-cov-6.554122_pt1 | contig 16878 bp, 12 predicted proteins | sample MGYA00516700_ERZ1032009 | MGnify/ENA primary metagenome ERZ1032009 (study PRJEB33719, sample SAMN04261292) | wastewater metagenome | biome: rural village; feature: human; material: feces | host: Homo sapiens | place: El Salvador | collected 2013-01-14 ...
AGTTTGTCTACGATAATAGCCTTTACCTTGTTTTCAATTTCTGACATAATTGTAACTTTTAAATGTTTATTTTATAAATTCCTATCAAACAGAGTGCAAAGGAACACAATTTTTGGCAATTACGCAAATATTTTTCCGTAAAAATCACTTTTACATGCACAAACTACCATGGTCTGTGCAAAGTTTCGTCACTTTTTTATCACTTTACTGTTGCTTATTCAAAAATAAATCGGTAACTTTGCAACATAATCAAATCTAATCAAAAATGTCATTTACACAGCTTTGCAATCAAATCTTCAACAAGGCCATTGACGACTATCATGTGACCGATAACGTCGACACGCCCATCAACAATCCATACGACAGAGACGCCATCGACAACCGGCTCTACCTGAAATGCTGGATTGATACGGTGCAATGGCATTTGGAGGACATCATCCGCGACCCCCACATCGACCCCATCAAGGCACTGGAGATCAAGCGGCGCATAGACCGCTCGAACCAGGACCGCACGGACCTCGTCGAGCAGATCGACTCCTACTTCCGCCAGAAATACTCGGATGTGACCCCGCTGCCCGACGCACGGCTGAACACCGAGAGCCCCGCCTGGGCCGTCGACCGTCTGAGCATCCTCGCTCTGAAAATCTACCACATGCGGGAGCAGACGCTCCGCCAGGATGCCACGCCCGAGCACATCGAGCGCTGCAAGGGCAAGCTTAACGTGCTGCTGGAACAGCAGGTGGACCTCTCCACGGCCATCGACCAGTTGCTGGAGGACATCGAGGCCGGAAGGAAGTACATGAAGGTGTACCGACAGATGAAGATGTACAACGACCCCAGCACCAACCCAGTACTATATAATAATAAATAAGGTGAAGACCGAACACATCCTGATCATCCGTTTCTCCGCCATGGGCGATGTCGCCATGACGGTGCCGGTGATCTATGCCCTGGCTCGTCAGTATCCCGAGGTGCGCATCACGATGCTCTCCAAGCCCTTTGCGCGCCCACTGTTTGAGAATCTTGCGCCAAACGTGGGGTTCATGGAGGCCGACATCAAGGGTGAATACAAAGGATTGAAAGGTCTGAATGCCCTCTACCGTCGGCTGACGGCGAAGAACTTCACCGCCGTCGCTGACCTCCACGATGTGCTGCGGTCGAACTATCTCCGCATGCGCTTCAACCTCGACCGCTTCCATGTGGCGCACATCGACAAGCACCGTCAGGAGCGCCGCATGCTCACCTCTTCTAATAAGAAGCGTTTCCAGCCGTTGCCCACCGCCTTTGACAATTATGCAAAGGTGTTTGCGGACCTTGGCTACCCCATCAATATCCAGTTCTCCACGCTCCTCACCGACGAGCAGGCGAACCTCCGCACGTTGCCGGAGGCCATCGGCGAGAAGAAGCCGTTCCAGCAGTGGATAGGCATCGCGCCGTTTGCCGCCCACCGGGGCAAGGCCTATCCCGTGAGTCTCATGGAGCCGGTAATCAACATGCTGATCCACAACCATCCCTCGTGCCGCATCTTCCTCTTTGGCGGCGGCGTGCGGGAGAAGGCGCAGCTCAACCAGCTGGCGGAGAAGTACTCCCACTGTATCAACGCCTCCGCAACACTCGGTGGACTGGAGCAGGAGCTCATCCTCATGCGACATCTCGACGTGATGGTGTCCATGGACTCCGCCAACATGCACCTTGCCTCGCTCGTTCAGACGCCCGTTGTGAGCGTCTGGGGTGCCACGCATCCCTACACGGGCTTCATGGGGTGGGGTCAGAAGGTGGAGAATGCCGTGCAGCTCGACATGCCCTGCCGTCCGTGCTCCATCTTCGGCAACAAGCGTTGCCTGCGCTCCGACTATGCCTGCCTCACGGGCATCAAGCCGGAGATGATTGTGGAGAAGGTGGAGAACATCCTGCGATAACGCCCATTTCGCATTGTAATAACGCCCATATCGCAATGCGATTCCATTGCTTTCATCTTCCAATAGCATTGAGGTTATCGAATTTATCTCAATGTTTTCTAGATTTCGTAACGCTTTTCCGCCATAAAGTTATTAACTTTGCAGTGTGAATAACTCAGTGGAAAACTATGGTAAAGCAATCGTGGATAGACAAGGGCTACGTCGATGAGCCCGTGGACAAAGCGCTGGATCTCAAGCAGGAGATCCGCCGGCTGTGCAAAGAGAAGGACGCCATCATCCTTGCACATTATTATACTATAGGCGACATTCAGGACATTGCCGACTTCGTGGGCGACTCGCTGGCACTGGCACGGAAGGCCGCAGAGACCGACGCCCGGGTGATGGTGATGTGCGGCGTGCACTTCATGGCTGAGACGTGCAAGCTGCTCTCGCCGGAGAAGACCGTGCTCTGCCCCGACCTCACCGCCGGCTGCTCGCTCGCCGACAGTTGCCAGGCGGAGGACCTTCGCAAATATAAGGAGGAGCATCCGGGGTATAAAGTGGTCAGTTATGTGAACACTACCGCTGCCGTGAAAGCCCTGACGGACTGCGTCGTCACCTCCGGCAATGCGAAGAAGGTCATCGACTCCTTCCCGAAGGACGAAAAAATCATCTTTGGACCGGACTATAACCTCGGCAACTACATCAACTCCGTCACGGGCCGCCAGATGCTGCTTTGGAACGGCGGCTGCCATGTGCACGAGAAGTTCTCCGTCCTCGAGATTGTGAAGCTGAAGGAGGCGCATCCGCAGGCTGTCGTCATGGCGCATCTGGAGTGCAAGGCGCCCGTCTTGGCCATCGCCGATGTGAAGGGCTCCACCGCTACGATGCTGAAGTATGCCCAGGAACATCCCGGACAGAAGGAGTTCATCGTTGCCACCGAGGCCGGCATCCTCCACGAGATGCAACGCACCTGCCCCAACCAGACGTTCATCCCCGTGCCGCCAGAGGTCAGCGAGGGTAGCGTGGGCTGCAGCTGCAACGAGTGCGAATACATGAAGAAGAACTCGCTGGAGAAGATCTACAACGCCCTGAAGTTTGGCTGGCCAACCATCGAGATCCCCGAGGACATCGCCCGCGAGGCGGTGAAGCCCATCGAGAAGATGCTCAGCCTGTCATAGTTCATAACCCTGTTGAAAACTTACAGATAACCCTGTTTATAACTGAGTGGATATCCACAGCGCGTTGGTCTAAGCACCAATTCTGTGGATATCCACTTTGTTTTGCAATACGATTGAAACACTTTTCCACCGTTTTCCACCCACGAATGTTATGCACATTATGCTTATCCACCGCTTTCGCTGATTGTGGATAACTTCATAAGAGTTTATGAAATAGCGAGAAGATATCAGAAAGGGTAGAGGAGAACCCTGCCTAATATGTTTATATCTTACGATGCAAGAAATCCTTCATTTTCTTTTCAACATATCCACAGCCTATCATCATACTCTTCTTTTTTTCTTTTAATTAAAAACAAAGAATAAGATAATAAAGCATTGCGGATTGCTATGTTTATCTAATTTCTGCCAAAGACTCTGCTGTTACCTATTAATTGACAATAGCTATCTTGCATACGACGCCTTTCTCGCCTGCTGCTGTGGCTACCTCGACCATGTAGACGCCTGAGGCCACACGCTTGCCACTGTTCTGGTCGATGCCGTACCACTTATATTCACCGCCAGAGGCACGGCCTTGGTTGACGAGCGTGTCGTTGGAGGTGACGATCTTGACGTCGGCATCCTCGTCGAGGCCTACGATGGTGATGGCGCCGCGGTAGTCAGGGCGCACGGGGTTGGGGTATGCCCATACGTTATCCTTCGTCATGCCGCCGCCACTAGGTAGAGACTTATTCGTGTAGGAGCAGAGACCTTTGTCAGTTCCGATGAATACCTCGCCCGTCGACTCGTTGATAGCCAGTGACTCAATGTTATTGGAGAGGAGCTTGGAGTTCTCTGCGGTGAAGTGCTGCAACTGTTGAATGTTGTTGGCACTGATGATGTATAGGCCGTTACCATTTGTCCCAAACCACTTACGGTTATTGCTGTCGATGAGGATGCAACTGATGTCCACGCCCGTGAGCAAATAATCGGCATAGTCCGTGCCGTCGTTGCGCGGCACCTTCACTTGCGTTAGGATAGGACTGGTGGCCGTGATTTGATCCGTCTCGAGCATAAATGGACCTTTGTCGGTGCCCACCCAGATGTTGCCACTCTTGTCCTCAGTGATACAGCGCACACCATTGCTCAGCGTGATGGTTGTGCCGTCCTCATTGGTGAACGGCGACGTGAAGGCATTGATGCCACCCGAGGAGGGCTGGAAGGCATAGAACGACGGCAACTGCCAGTTGTCATTGCTGAACCATAGTAGATTGCGGGAGTCGAAGAAAGGACTCTTCATCAGTCCCAGACTGCGATTGGAGCCTTTCAGTTTCATCAGCGTGGGTTGTGGATAGCTGTTCCACTGGCCATCGCTGGTGAGTTCCAAGAGCGACTGTGTCTTCGCTTGACTGTTGAGCACCCAAAGATTGCCATCGCTGTCGAAGGTGAGACCTAGAACAAGGGTATAGTCAAGATTATTACCAACGACAGCGGATTCCAATGGGGAGTTATTATTATTGTAGAGCTTGTAGAACTTGCCATTATTGAATTCATACAGTCCTGTGCGACCTCCGGCAAAGACCTGCGACGGATTCTTCGGATTGACGGCGATGGTAGTGACATCTATAAAACTCACACCAGTTTGTCTTTCCAATGAGTCCTCAAACATCGTCCAGCTATCCCCATTGAGCACTTGCACTGCGCCAGGGAGGTTGAGGTCGGCGGTGACGGTGTATCCCCCCGGCACAGTGTAGAGGCTGCCATTGAGGAACTGCATATCCCTGAAGTGGTTATACTTCGGTCCGCCGGGCAGTAAGGTCTTCACCAGTGCCAGCAGGTCGGGATCCATAGTCTTTGCGCGGGCCGTGAAGCCTCCCACGCGGCTCCAGTTGGCCTTGTCGAGTAGGTTATCCGTGAGGCGCCCGCGCCAAAGGCCCTGCTGCTGGCTGGCGGCATAGAGATAGCCGTCGTCGACGTAGCTGTAGTTGACGTTGAAACCTAGGGAGTAGGTGTTGCTAAGGGTAGCGTCGGCGACGTTGAGGCAGACGATGCCAAAGCCAGTAGATAGATAAGCGTATGCGCCATCTATGTCAATGGAGTTGACAGTCTTATCATCAATCATCGACTTATTCATGTAGTCCGCCATGTTGATGACGTTATCATTCTGCTCCAGCAGGTCGATGTTCTGATTGGCGTAAACGATGACGAGTCGCTTCGCCTTTTGGCACCAGGCGATGTGGGCGATGTCGCAGTCAGAGAGGACGGTGGTCTTGTCGTAGGTCTGCAGACTCTGGTCGCTGGTGTTGTAGCTGTAGAGGCCATTGGAGGCCAGCACGTAGATGGTGTTGCCCGTCGCCTGCTCTATCTCCGTGGGCTCATAATAAGAGAGGTACGTCTTCCAGGTCTGGGCAAAGGTAAAAAGGGAAAGGGGTAAAAGGGTAAATAGAGCAAGTGCCCGTCTTACCCACGCCTTATTATATATGTGCTTCTGGTTCATGATCATTCTTTTTATTGTAAATAACGGAGGAATAATCAATTAAGTATTATTAGAAGAAGAATAAAAAAGGCGAATTGCAGAAAAGTGGCATTCTGCTATAAATATATAAGCCCTGTCCAATGATTATTCTTGGGCAGGACTTCATGGTAAGGTTTGGTATTGCTGGTAGGGCTCTTCCTCTTCCCCCTTGCGGGGAAGGGTTAGGGGATAGGGGCTTTGAGCCACTCAGCTAGTTTCTTCACGGCACGGGCGCGGTGGCTGATCTGGTTCTTCACCTCCTCACCGAGCTCGGCGAAACTCTTGTCGTAGCCGTCGGGGATGAAAAGCGGGTCGTAGCCGAAGCCCTCCGAGCCATGGCGGGCGGTGTCGATACGGCCCTCGACGATGCCCTCAAACTGGTACTCGCGGGAGCAGACGGGGTTGCCGCCCTCCATCTGGATGAGGCTGATGACGGTGCGGAAGCGGGCACGGCGGTCGTCGACGCCGTCGAGCTCCCGTAGCAGCTTCGCCATGTTTGCCTCGCTGCTGTGGTCGGCACCCTCACCGTCGAGGGCAGCATAGCGTGCGGAGTGTACGCCGGGTGCGCCACCGAGTGCGTCGACCTCCAGCCCCGTGTCGTCAGCAAAGCAGTCGAGGTGGTAGTGGTCGAAGACGTACTCCGCCTTCTGGTGGGCATTGGCCTCTAGCGTGTTGCCCGTCTCGGGGATGTCCTCATGACAGCCGATGTCGCTCAGAGAGACAATCTCAAACTGGTTGCCAAGGATTTCTCTTATCTCTTTGAGTTTATGCTCATTATTAGTAGCGAAGACTATTTTCTGCTTCATTGTTGTTCCTCCAGTTTTTTCATTTCCTTGGATTTGACTCTAACTTTTATTTTTTCAAATCCCTCACCATAGACACCGATGACGGCGCTCTGGCTGACGAAGGCGTTCGGGTCGATGAGCTTGATGAGGCGGAAGATGCTCGTGCTCTCGCTCTTCTTCGCCAGGATACACAGCACCTTCACCTCTTTGCCGGTGTACCAGCCATGGCCGTCGAGGATGGTCACGCCATGGTCCATCTCTGTGCCGATGGCATCAGCAATCTCCTGGTATTTCTTGGAGAAAATCATAAACTGCACCGACTCCCGGCGGGCATTCATCACATAGTCGAGCATGAAGTTTTCCACGACCATCGTACACAGACCGAACACCACCTTCTGGATGCGGGCCAGCGGCTCGCCAAACTGTGGGATGAAGATACAGCTGCCGATGATGCAGAGGTCTACGGCAATGAGCACCTGTCCGAGTGAGAGGTTGTAGAACTTGTTCACCGAGGCGGCGATGATGTCCGTGCCTCCCGTTGAGCCATTGTTCATGAAGACGATGGCCAGCGACGTACCGGTCATCATACAGCCGATGAGCAGCGACATAAACGGCTGTCCCTCACCGAGTATCTGCACATAATGCCCTGCGTCGTCCATTGGCATGATCTTCTGCGAGAGCCACAAGAGGAACGACAGCATGGAGATGGCGTAGATGGTCTTCGAAAGGAACTTCACGCCCAGGATCTTCAGCGCCAGGCCGAGGAGGATGACGTTGATGACGAAGTAGGAGTTCTCGATGGGTATGCCCGTGGCATAATAGATGATGGCCGACATACCCGTCACGCCACCCGTCACAATCTCGTAGGGCAGGAGGAAGACGGTCCAGGCGAAGGCATACAACATGAGGCCAAGGGTTATGAACACATAATCCTTAGCCTCATTCAGTATGATCTTATGGTCTATTGTCATTTAACAACAATATTAATAATACGCTTGGGAACAACGATCACCTTGACAATCTGCTTGCCATCGGTGTACTTTGCCGTGCGCTCATCAGCCATGGTCTGCTGCTCGATGTCCTCCTTCGAGGCATCGGCGGCAAACATCTTCTGGAAGCGCGCCTTGCCATTGAAGCTGACGGTCATTTGGATTTCGTTCTCCACGAGGTAAGCCTCGTTGTAGGTCGGCCACTGGGCGTCGCAGACGGATGTCTCATGGCCGAGCTGGCTCCAGAGCTCCTCAGCGATGTGCGGCGCAAACGGTGCGATGAGGACGACGATGTTCTCCAGCAGCTCACGGTTGTGACACTTCTGCTGCGAGAGCTCGTTGACGCAGATCATGAAGGCAGAGATGCTCGTGTTATAAGAGAACGTCTCAATGTCGCCCGTGACCTTCTTGATCAGTTTGTGCACACTCTTCAGGCTGTCCTTCGACGGTGCGGCGTCGTCGACGAGGAACTGCTCGCCGCGGTTGCCCCAGAACAGTGCCCAGAACTTCTTCAGGAAGCGGAAGCAGCCATCGATGCCATTGGTGTCCCACGGCTTCGACTGCTCCACGGGGCCGAGGAACATCTCGTAGAGGCGCAGCGTGTCGGCACCATAGTCGCGGACGATGTCATCGGGGTTCACGACGTTGTACATCGACTTCGACATCTTCTCTATTGCCCAGCCGCACTGATATTTGCCATCCTCGAGGATGAACTCCGCGTCCTTATACTCCGGGCTCCAGGCCTTGAAGCCGTCAAGGTCGAGGATGTCGTTCTTCACGAGGTTCACCCAGACGTGGATGGGCGTCACATCTTTATAGTTCTTGCGCAGTCCGGCACTGACGAAAACCGGCTTTGCCTCAGTGCTCAGTTCATTGACACGATAGACGAAGTTGCTGCGGCCTTGGATCATGCCCTGGTTGACGAGCTTCTGGAACGGCTCCTCCTCGCAGCTGTAGCCATAGTCGTGCAGGAACTTGTTCCAGAAACGGCTATAGATCAGGTGGCCCGTGGCATGCTCCGTACCGCCGACGTAGAGGTCGACGTGGCGCCAGTATTCATCGGCATCCTTGGAGACAAGGGCCTCCGTGTTGTGCGGATCCATGTAGCGAAGGTAGTAAGCCGAGCTGCCCGCGAAGCCTGGCATGGTGTAGAGGTCGATGGGGAAGACGGTCTTTTGGTCGATCTTCGAGTTCTCGACGATCCTCTTGTTCACCGTGTCCCATGCCCACACCTTGGCGCGGCCCAATGGTGGCTCGCCGGTCTCTGTGGGCTTATACTCCTCAATCTCCGGCAGCTCAATGGGCAGACACTCCTCGGGAATCATCCGTGGAATACCATTATCGTAATAGACTGGGAACGGCTCGCCCCAGTAGCGCTGGCGGGAGAAGATGGCGTCACGCAGACGGTAGTTCACTTTTACGCGACCCAGTTTATGCTCCGTGACGAAGACCTTCGTCTTGGCAATAGCCTCCTTCACCGTGCAGCCGTTGAGCGAGAAGCCGTCGAGGGTCTCCTTGCCTGCTGCCGGAGAGTTCATCACGATGCCCTCCTTCGCGTCGAAGCTCTCCTCGGAGACGTCGGCACCCTCAATCAATGGAATAATCGGGAGATTGAAGTGCTTGGCGAAGGCATAGTCGCGGCTGTCGTGAGCCGGCACAGCCATGATGGCGCCCGTGCCGTAGCCAGCAAGGACATACTCCGAGATCCAGATGGGGATATTGTCGCCTGTGAAGGGGTTCACGGCGTAGGAGCCACTGAAGACGCCCGTCACCTTATGGTCGCTCATGCGGTCGAGTTCCGTGCGGCTCTTCACATAGTCGAGATACTTCTGCACCTCAGCCTTCTGGTCCTCAGTCGTCAGCTGAGCCACGAGGTCACTCTCGGGAGCGAGCACCATGAACGTCACGCCGAAGATGGTGTCGGCACGGGTGGTGAAGATGGTGAACGACTCGTCACGGCCAGCAATCTTGAACTGCATCTCCGTACCCTCCGAGCGGCCGATCCAGTTGCGCTGCGTCTCCTTGATGGAGTCCGTCCACTGGATGGTGTCCAGGCCGTCGAGCAAGCGCTGGGCGTAAGCCGAGACGCGGAGGCACCACTGGCTCATCTTCTTCTGCACCACGGGGAAGCCGCCACGGATGGAGACGCCGTCGACAACCTCGTCGTTGGCCAGCACGGTGCCGAGACCTGCGCACCAGTTCACCATCGTCTCCGCCTTGAAGGCGATGCGATAGTTCATCAGGATGTCGCTCTGCTGCTTGGCGTCCATCTGCTTCCACTCCTCAGCGGTGAACGAGATGGTGTCGTCGCTCTGCGCGACGTTCAGGCCCTCGGTGCCCTGCTTTTCGAAGTGCTCAATGAGCTTCTCAATAGGCTGTGCCTTCTGGCAGTCGTAGCAATAGAACGAATTGAACATCCGCTCGAAGGCCCACTGTGTCCAGTGGTAGTAGCCTGGGTCGCAGGTGCGCACCTCGCGGTCCCAGTCGAAGGAGAAGCCGATCTTGTCGAGCTGCTCACGATAGTGGTTGATGTTATTCTCGGTGGTGATGGCAGGGTGCTGTCCAGTCTTGATGGCATATTGCTCGGCAGGCAGTCCGTAGGCGTCGTAGCCCATGGGGTTCAGCACGTTGAAGCCCTGCAGCCGCTTGTAGCGGGCATAGATGTCGCTGGCGATGTAGCCGAGCGGATGACCCACATGCAGGCCTGCGCCACTGGGGTAGGGGAACATGTTGAGCACGTAGAACTTCTTGCGGCTAGGGTCTTCCTTCACCTGGTAGGTCTTCTGGTCCACCCATCGCTGCTGCCACTTCTTTTCAATCTCGTTGAAATTGTAATCCATGATTATCTTCAGTTGTTTATTTCCCTTAAATATAAAGATGTATGCAAAGGTACAGAATAATTAAGAGAAAGCCATCAATAAATAAAAGAAAATGTCTAATAGGGCTTTCTTGAGAGTGATAACGGGATGCGACACCAGTGTAATGAAGGTTGTTCAAAGGCCTTGCACAACTTGCTCAACGGTCAGCACAACTTGCTCAACGGCTTTGCGCCAACTGCTCAACGGCTTTGCGCCACTTGCTCAACGGCTTTGCGCCAACTGCGCAACGGCTTTGCGCCACTGTCTTTGCGCTATAGCTGTCCTGCCTCCACTTGGCGGACGACGCGCTCCGTCAGTCGGTCGACGCCCTGAGGGTCGTACTGCTTCTTCAGCGAGGCACCGAAGACCCAGGCAAAAGCTTGATAGAAGCCGGCACGGATGGGTCCCAGGAACGCCTTGATGAGGTCGTAGCTGGAGTTGTTGCACTCGCGGTAGACCAGTTTGATGAGCAGCTTGCCCTGGCTGTAGGTGAGCTTCTTCATGCGGGGGGTGTACTGCTTCTTGATGCCGTCCTCCACATGCTTCATGTGCTCGTCGCGCGCCTTCTTGTTGGGCAGCGTCTGGAGGTAGTCGCCCGTCTCGATGATGATGCGGTTCACCTCCTTGGCGATGGGCAGCACCTTCTTCACGTTGTAGACCAGTCGGTTATACGCCGCGCGCTGCCGGGCGTTCTTGAAGGTTGGCTGGGGGTATACCCAGATGTTGTTGAGCTCGACATATTGGATGGAGTCCCGTCCCACGAGCGTCTTGCCAATCTTCACCATCGGCACAAACGTTGGGTTGTCCATGTCCACCTCAAGGTCCTCGGGGTTGACACGGCGCGAGGGATTCTGCGCCATGAGTGGCAGGGCGACCAGCAACATCAATATGATAAGCTTCAACGACTTCATAACGTGGCACAAAAGTACAACGTATTTTACCAACAGCAAAGCAATAAGACTTAAAAAAACAAAAACCTCTATCGATGCCCCGCCATTATAGGAAAAAAGCCGTATCTTTGCAAGTAACTTCTACTAAATCATCCGTATAGATCATAGGACACGAAACAACTATTTAATAATAAGTCACATTATGGACACATTTTCGAAGAAATTCACCCTGGAGGGCAAGGTAGCCCTCGTCACCGGTGCCGCCTATGGCATTGGCTTCGCCATCGCTGAGGCTTACGCTGCCGCCGGTGCAAAGATCGCGTTCAACTGCCGCTCGCAGCACCACATGGACCAGGCACTGGCCGACTATAAGGCCAAGGGCATCGACGCCCATGGCTACATCTGCGACTGCACGAAGGAGGACGAGGTGAAGCAGATGGTCACTGACATCGAGAAGGAGCTCGGCACCATCGATATCCTCGTCAACAACGCCGGCATCATCAAGCGCATCCCGATGACGGAGATGAGCGTCGAGGAGTTCCGCCAGGTGGTGGACATCGACCTCAACGCGCCGTTCATCGTCTCGAAGGCCGTCATCCCCGGCATGATCAAGAAGGGGCACGGCAAGATCATCAACATCTGCTCGATGATGAGTGAGCTCGGCCGCGAGACAGTCAGCGCTTACGCTGCCGCGAAGGGTGGCCTGAAGATGCTCACCCGCAACATCTGCTCGGAGTATGGCGAGTACAACATCCAGTGCAACGGCATCGGCCCGGGCTACATTGCTACGCCGCAGACCGCGCCGCTGCGTGAGCGCCAGCCGGACGGCAGCCGTCATCCGTTCGACAGTTTCATCGTCTCGAAGACGCCCGCCGCTCGCTGGGGCACGCCCGAGGACCTCATGGGTCCCGCCGTCTTCCTCGCCTCGGATGCCAGCGACTTCGTCAATGGCCACATCCTCTATGTCGATGGTGGCATCCTGGCCTACATTGGGAAGCAGCCGAAATAAAGCCTCTCCCCCGCTGGCCAGAGGCCAGCTTGCCCCTCCCCTATGTGGGGAGGGGGAAAGATATGTGAGACAAGCAATAGCAAGGAGCCATTCTATGCTTTCATAGCACGGAATGGCTCCTTACTGTTTATCTCTGTAATTTTCCCCCTCCCCGCATAGGGGAGGGGGAGCAAGCCTTAAGCTTGCGGGGAGAGGCAAAAGTCCAGCTGCCGCTTCTCGAGGTTCGCCTTTGCCACCTTAATGCGGATGGGGTCACCGAGCTGGTACTTGTGATGATGGCGGCGGCCACGGAGGAGGAAGTTCTTTTCGTCAAACTCGTAGTAGTCGTCGTCGAGGTCACGCATCGGCACCATGCCTTCGCAGTGGTTCTCGTCGATCTCCGCGTAGATGCCGTAGCTGGTGATGCCACTGATGTGGGCGTCGTAGCTGTTGCCAATCTTGTCGCCCATAAACTCCACCATCTTATATTTGATAGAGTCGCGCTCCGCGTTCTGCGCAATCTGCTCCATCTCCGAGCAGTGGTCGCAGAGCTCTTCGTAATGCTTCTCGTTCGCCGAACGGCCGCCCTGCTGGTATTTCGTCAGCAGGCGGTGCACCATCGTGTCGGGGTAGCGGCGGATGGGCGAGGTGAAGTGGGTGTAGTAGTCGAACGCCAGACCGAAGTGGCCGATGTTGTGCGTGGTGTACTTCGCCTTCATCATCGCCCTGAGGGCGATGCTCTGGATGAGCTTCTGCTCGCGCTTGCCCTCGACGTCGTCCATCAGTTTGTTGATGCTCTTCGCCATGGCACCGCGTGTGCCGTCCACCTTCACCTTGTAGCCAAACTTCGCGATGAACTCCCGGAGCGTCTCCATCTTCTGTGGGTCGGGGTTGTCGTGGACACGGTAGGGGAACACCTTCGCCTTGCGGCCCTTCGGCACACGGCCGACACTCTCCGCCACGGTGCGGTTGGCCAGGAGCATGAACTCCTCGATGAGTTTGTTGGCATCCTTCGAGCGCTTGAAGAAGGCGCGTGTCGGGTGGCCTTTTTCGTCGACCTCAAAGTGGAGCTCCTCGGAGTCGAACTTCACCGAGCCGGACTTGAAGCGGCGGGCGCGGAGCTGCTTCGCCAGACGGTCCAGCGTGATGAGCTCTGCGGCATATTCACCCTTGTAGCCCTCTGGCCCTGGTGCGGGAGCGGGCTCTCCCGTGCCGTCCTTGACGCCGTTGTCCTCCAGCAGCTGCTGCACCTCCTCGTAGGCATAGCGGCGGTTGGAGCGGATGATGGTGTGGCGGATGCGGAACTTCTTGATGTTTGCCTCCTCGTCGAGGTCGAAGATGACGCTGTAGGTCAGCTTGTCCTCATCGGGACGTAGCGAGCAGACGAAGTTGCACAGGTGCTCCGGCAGCATCGGGATGGTGCGGTCGACGAGGTAGACGCTCGTGGCACGCTTCTGTGCCTCGCGGTCGATGATGTCGCCCTCCTTCACGTAGTGGCTGACGTCGGCAATGTGGACGCCCACCTCGTAGAGGCCATTGTCCAACTGCTTGATCGACAGTGCGTCGTCGAAGTCCTTCGCATCGGCAGGGTCGATGGTGCACGTCCAGGTGTCGCGGAAGTCCTCGCGTTCCTTCTCGTCCTCGGGAGTGATGGCGCCGGTGATCTTCGCGGCGGCAGCCTCCACGGCCTTCGGATATTTGTAGGGCAGGTTATACTGTGCGAGAATGGTGTTCATCTCCACGTCGTTGTCGCCCGCGGGGCCGAGGATGTCGACCACCTCGCCGACGATGTTCTTGTGCTCCTCGTCCGGCCACTGGATGATCTTCACCACGGCGCGGTCGTCGCTCTTGCCGCCCTTGAGCTTCTTCTTCGGGATGATGATGTCGTGCACGAAGATGTCGTTCTGCGTGACGAGGAACGCGATGTCCCGGTCCACGCGCAGGCGGCCGACAAATTTATCCTTGGCACGCTTGAGAATCTCGATGACCTGTGCCTCCTTGATGTGGTTCTTGCGGCGCGCCATGAACGAGACCTTCACGCGGTCACCGTTGAGTGCCGACATCGAGTTGCGCTCCGCCACGAAGATTGGCTTGCCGCCATCGTCGGGGAGGAACGAGTTCTTGCCATTCGACTTGCGGACAAAGGTACCCTCCTGCACCTGACCCTTCGTGTTCAGGGCGTATGAGGAGTCGGTGACCTTCGTGATATAGTCGTCCCACGCCATCTCCTCCATGATGTCGATGGCGAGCATCTTCAGCGGATGCGTGTCGAGGTGCAGTGTCCGGAAAATCTCTTTAAACGAGAGCGTCTTCCTCGGCTGTGAGGAGAAGAGTGCCTCCAGCTTCTTGGCAAGCTCTTTCTTCGTCATGCGCTTGCCGCCTTTCTTTCCTTTTCCCATAGTAGTGTATGTTTTTAGTTGTATTGTCAGAAGTGTTCTTAATCAATTGCAAATTAACTAAAAAGAATTGATAATAACGATTTCCTTTTTGATTATTTTGCAATTCATGCGAAATGTAGTACCTTTGTAACCTATTATAACATCATGAAGATATTGATCACTGGTGCCAGTGGCTTCATTGGCAGCTTCATCGTGGAGGAGGCCCTCAGCCGTGGATTCGAGACGTGGGCGGGCATACGCCGCACCAGCTCCAAGCGGTACCTGCAGGACCCGCGCATCCACTTTCTCGAACTGGACTTCTCGTCCGAGGACGCGCTTGTGGAGGCGCTCCGCGGGCACGACTTCGACTACATCGTCCATGCCGCCGGCGCTACGAAGTGCCTGCGCAAGGAGGACTTCTACCATATTAATTATGAGGGCACGCGTCACTTCGTCGACGCCATCCTCAAACTGCAGATGCCGCTCCGGAGGTTCATCTACATGAGCAGCCTGAGCATCTTTGGCGCCATCAAGGAGGAACAGCCCTATCAGGACATTGACGAGCACGACACGCCGCGGCCAAACACGGCCTACGGCGAGAGTAAGCTTAAGGCGGAGCATTACCTCGACAGCATCGGCAACGACTTCAACTACGTCATCCTTCGACCGACGGGTGTCTATGGGCCGCGCGAGAAGGACTACTTCCTCATGGCGAAGAGCATCAAGCAGCACGTGGACTTCTCCGTGGGCTTCAAGCGGCAGGACATCACGTTCGTCTATGTCCGCGACGTCGTCCAGGCGGTGTTCCTCGCCCTCGACCATGGCATGTCGGGACGGAAGTATTTCCTCTCCGATGGCGATGTCTATCAGTCGTCGACGTTCAGCGACCTGCTCCATGAGGCGATGGGACGCCCGTGGTGGATACGCATCAAGGCGCCGCTGTTCCTGCTCCGCCTCATCACGCTCTGTGGAGAGTACTATGGCCGACTGACTGGACGGATGTCGGTGCTCAACAACGACAAGTACAACATCCTCAGCCAGCGTAACTGGCGGTGCAACATCGAGCCAGCATGCGACGAGCTAGGCTATCATCCTTATTATAAGCTTGACCGTGGCGTCCGGGAGACGGTGGCGTGGTATCAAGAAAACCATTGGCTGTAAGGATGCTGGCCATTGTGCATCACGGTTTTTTATCATTGACAAACATGACATTTACCAAATATATAGAGCGGGAGCAGCCGCACAAGGGGTTCTTCCCACTGGAGTGGGCGGTGCTGGCGTATATGGCGCTGACGCTCATCATCGTGCTCTTCACCGCCACGAAGCTGCACAACCCCGACGCGATGATCTGGGGACGCGTGCGCATCGCCGCGGTGACGGTGGCGATGTGGTTGGTCTACCGCCTGCTGCCCTGCCGACTGACGAGGATGCTGCGCGTCGTGGTGCAGATGCTCATGCTGGGGTGGTGGTACACAGACACTTACAACCTCAACCTCCTCTTCCCCAACCACGACCCGTTCTTCGCCTCGCTGGACCAGCAGCTCTTCGGCTGTCAGCCGGCATTGCTGTTCGCCGAGCGGTTTCCACAGATCATCGTCAGCGAACTGATGGACCTCGGCTACGTGAGCTATTACCCCATCATCGCACTGGTGTTGTTCTGGTATTTCTTCCGTCGCTACGACGAGTTTGAGCGTTGCGCCTTCATCATCATGGTGTCGTTCTTCTCGTTCTACGTGTTCTACGACCTACTGCCCGTCACGGGACCGATGTACTACTATCCTGCCGTGGGCGTGGACCAGGTGGCGAAGGGCGTATTCCCAGAGGTGGGCAACTACTTCGCTACGCACAACGTGATGATGCCGTCGCCGGGATATACCGATGGCATCTTCCACCAGATGCTCGACGCGGTGCACAGCGAGGAGCATCCCACGGCGGCCTTCCCCTCGTCGCATGTGGGCGTCTGCGTCATCTGCATGATGCTCCTTTGGCGCACACGTTGCCGCTGGCTGTTCATCGCCATGGTGCCCCTCGCCGTGCTGCTATGCCTGGCTACGGTCTACATCCGTGCCCACTATGCCATCGACGCCATTGCCGGCTTCGTCATCGGCGTAGCGTTCTACTTCCTCTGGTCCTTCGTGGCCAAGCGTGCCGGCTATTAATCCGCTGGGTATTGCGCCCCTTCGTCAGGTTTCGCCCCTCCGCTGGGTATCGCCCCTTCGCCCGCTGGGTATTTAGTTTAATGAAGTTCGCTGTTAGACCGGCCGGCTTATCAAGCCGGCCACAACAATAAAAGAAAATGAAGAAGCTCTACATAGAAACCTACGGCTGCCAGATGAACGTGGCTGACTCCGAAGTGGTGGCCTCCATCATGCAGATGGCGGGCTACGAGACTACGGAGCATGAGGAGGAGGCCGACGCCA
>ERZ1032009.133-NODE-133-length-16834-cov-5.874069_pt1 | contig 16834 bp, 15 predicted proteins | sample MGYA00516700_ERZ1032009 | MGnify/ENA primary metagenome ERZ1032009 (study PRJEB33719, sample SAMN04261292) | wastewater metagenome | biome: rural village; feature: human; material: feces | host: Homo sapiens | place: El Salvador | collected 2013-01-14 ...
CGTTGTGAGCACGAACCCGGCTCTGACCGTGGATGATGTGACCATCGAGTACTACGCGACTGCAACGACTGGTGCGCTTGGCGAATGGGGACATGCGTGGATGCCGCTGGAAGGCGGCGAGGCCCATATGCTGACCTACCCCGCCATTGGTGAGGGCACCCAGAAGGTGCGTATCTCCTGGAGCGGCAGCAAGAACTATGCCCCCTGGTCGTGGGAAGGTGATGTGGTGGTAACCGGCCGCGCGGACGCACCGTTCCGGTTCAAAGAGGGTGTGACCGAGGGTATGACGGTCGCGATGGCCTACAATCGCGATCAGAGCATCAACTATGAGGAGACCGCGCGGGCCCTGCGCGATGCGCTGCTCGAAAGCACTGGAGATGTCTCTATCGACGAAGTGACGGTGCAGTACAACGCCGGCACGGATGTTATCAAAAATTATCAGCCCCTGAATTATAGCCCGACGGGCAGCGACTTTATTGACCAGTTTGTTAAATTTGGTCTCGGATCACAGACCATCCACTTCGCGTGGAACGGCAATGCCGACTACAAGCCGCTCAAGCTGGATGACGTCACGGTCAATATGGAGGATCATCGTATCGCCAGCGCGGTCGTGCTCAAATCCGGCGTTTCCATCACCTACAACATGGACGCCAATGTCATGCTGCAGGCGATCTTTGAAAATCTCATTGATTGGGATGCCTCCACGCTGCCCGAAAAGGGCACGCTGAGCGCGGCTGACTTCACGATTGAGTACTATGGTGAAAATGTGCTCGGCGAGGAAGACGGCGGCATCAGCGGCGATGTTCCGAACTGGGCACCGGTTGCCGGCGGTACGGTGAACCTGCTGAAATACCCCCAGATGGGCGCCGGCGAGAACCAAAAGGTCCGCGTGATCTTCAAGGGCGACGAGGCCTATCAGGACAGCAAACCGAGTGAGGGCAAGCTGACCGTGAACAAGGCGAAGGTCTCCGTTAAGGTGCACTCGACGAGCATCTATGCCGAAGAGGCCAAAGATAAGCTGGGTGAGGGCTTTGTCACCACCGACCCTGCCGATAAGTTCGACATCTACACCATCTACGGCGGCATGACCAGCGACGTGACCACCAGCGTGTTCGTGCAGCTGCCCGAGCGTATCAGGAACAACAAGCTCCTGAAGCTGATCGACGACACACTCAGCGCGGTCGGCAAACCGACGCTCTCGGAAATTATGCAGAAGGGCACCACGGTCGGTGAGCTCAAGGTGTATCTGAACGACATTCTCAACAGCAATGAGCTCACTGTGCTCAGAGGTTTGCTCAGCAAAATCGGTATCGATCTGGACACGCTTCGCCAGATCAGCGACACGCTCACCAAGTTCCCCGGTCTGCTCGACAATGTCCGCGTGGCCTTCGGTACGCCGGATCAGGCGGGCATCTACACCGTTTACGCGATCACGAACAACAAGAACTACGAGACCGGCTTCGGTATGGGTGCACTCGTTGTGAAGAAGCACTACTCCGGCGTGAAGCTGCAGTGGAACCATACCATCCCGAACGGCAAGCTGACCGCTGAGAAAGCTGCGAACTTCGACTTCGGCGCGACGCTGAGCTATAACGGCGACAGAACGATCTCGCAGAGCAACGTGAAGTATCTGTACTCCGGCTTCACCAGCAAGTGGAAGCCGTACTCCAGCACCGAGACGCCCCCGACTGAGCCCGGCCGCTATGTTGTGACGGTCGTAACTCTGGGCGGCAACTATCAGGCGGCGCCCATCACGCGCGCTTTCCAGATCACAAAGTAATTTTCCCGCGTGTGTCTCCCGGGCGATTTCTGCCCGGGAGACATTTTCATGCCCGGGAAAACCGGCCGCGGCGGAAAAATGAAAAACGCCGAAAATTTTTTCAAAAATTACTTGACACCGGTCGATTCGTCTGGTATATTAAACAAGCGCTGAGGCGACGAGGCCGAGTAGTTCAGTCGGTTAGAACGCTAGCCTGTCACGCTAGAGGTCGAGGGTTCAAGTCCCTTCTCGGTCGCCACCCGCGGGGCGAAAGCTCCGCGGGCTTTGTATGCTGCTATAGCTCAGTCGGTAGAGCGCATCCTTGGTAAGGATGAGGTCCCCGGTCCGAATCCGGGTAGCAGCTCCAAAAAAACCTGTAACCGCAACGGTTACAGGTTTTTTGTTATTCTGCGTTCTCCAAATAGGCCAGCGCCTGCAGATAGATGTCCTTTTTCGCGGGCGCAGCGCCGTCGATCCGCCGAGTGTCGAGGTTGTGTCGCAGGTCGGCACACTTGACCCTGCGTGCGATCGGATTTTTCGCCAGCGCCTGCACGTAGTCCATATAGGGCACGCCCTTGGCGTGCGTCAGCAGCCGGAGTGCATCGAGCACGGATGCGGGAAAACCGGCGCGCTCCAGATCCGCGAAGGAATACACATCCCCGTGATCCTCAATCACGTCGTGCAGCAGCGCCACGCACGTTGATGCTTCGTCGTCCATCTGCGTGGCGAGATAAAACGGGTGGAACACGTAGGGGTAGCCGCCCTTGTCGAGATCGTCCTTGTGCGCCTGAAACAGGATGGTGCACGCTGCTTTTACGAGCTGCGAGTAGTACATATGCCAAGCCTCCGTATGACGAATATCGGCGGTGCACGTCGTATATCTATATCTATTATAGCAGGTGCGTACCCGCTGCGCAACGGCACTTTGCAGCATACAGTAAGACCCCGCCGTTCGGCGGGGTCTTACAATTGCGAGTGAGCCTGTAAGCCGGGTTCTGTAATCGACAGCCATCTATCTAGACGCACCGTTGCCGGTGCGTTCCAGCCACCTCCATGGGACGGCCGGGCCAGCCGTATGTCCCTCCGCGGTGTTGCTCCGGATAGAGTTTACAGCGCCGCACTGTCTCCAGCCGGCGAGTGAGCTCTTACCTCACTTTTCCACCCTTACCCGATCGCTCGGGCGGTATCTTTCTGTTGCACTTGTCCGAGGGTCGCCCCTGGCGGGTGTTACCCGTTATCCTTGCCCTGCGGAGCCCGGACTTTCCTCACGCACAGCCTTTCGGCTCGTGCCCGCGGCTGTCCGGCTCACTCGCCCGACTATTTTACACATCCTGCCGCAGTACGTCAAGCGCTGCGGCGATTTATTTTCTTGTAATCGCGTCAAATGGGCGGTATAATCGCTTATAAGATTCTTTTTCTTCAAAAGGAGTGTCAGCATGACCTTTTCGGATTATATCGACTACCTGCGCGACAAGCGCATCGGCGTCATCGGCTTCGGCGTGAGCAATCAGCCGCTCGTGCGCGTGCTGCTGCGCAGCGGCTGCGACGTGACGGTGTGCGACCGGCGCGAGCGCGCGCAGCTTGGCGTGGCCGGAGACGAGGCCGCGGCGCAGGGCGCGAAGTTTGCCCTTGGCGCGGACTATCTCGAGCATCTGGACTTTGATGTCATCTTCCGCACGCCGGGCGTGCTGCCGATCGTGCCGCAGCTGCGCAAGGCTGCGCAAAACGGCGCGATCCTCACCTCCGAGATGGAGGCATTCTGCAACCTCTGCCCGTGCCGTATCCTTGCCATCACTGGCAGCGACGGCAAAACCACGACCTCGACCATCACGGCTGAGCTCCTGCGCGCGCAGGGGCACACCGTGCACCTCGGCGGCAACATCGGCACGCCGCTCTTTGATCGCATCCCGGACATCCGGCCGGAGGATTTTGCCGTGCTCGAGCTCAGCAGCTTCCAGCTGCACAGCATGCACTGCGCGCCCGATGTGGCCATCATCACGAACATTTCGCCGAACCATCTGGATGTGCATCCGGATTTTGAGGACTATGTGTCAGCCAAGTGCAGCATTTACCGTGGTCAGCGGCCGGACGGCGTACTTGTGCTCAACGCGAAGGATGCCCACACCGCGCGTTTCGCAGCCGAGGCGCCGGGGCACGTGCGCTATTTCAGCAGCATCGGCCCGGTGAAAAACGGTGTCTATTGCGCAGACGACGTCATTTACCGCGCGCATGACGGCGTGGCGGAGAAGATCCTGAATGCTGACGAGATCCGCATCCCCGGTGCGCACAACGTGGAAAACTATATGGCGGCCTTTGCCGCGACCGACGGCCTGGTTGGTAATGCGGCGTGCATTCAGGTCGCGCACACCTTCTCCGGTGTGCCGCACCGCATGGAGCGGATCCGCGAGCTCAACGGCATCACGTTCATCAACGATTCCATCGCCTCGAGCCCCTCGCGCACGATCGCGGGTCTGCATGCGCTGCCGAAGCCGCCGGTCATCATTCTCGGCGGGCACGACAAGCACATCCCGTTTGATACGCTCGGCGACGAGGTCTGCCTGCATGCAAAGGCGGCGGTCGTTGTTGGTGAGACGGCACAGCGCATTGCTTCCGCCATCCGCGCATCGAATTTCTATGACCCGGGAAAGCTGCCGCTCGTCGAGGCACCGGACTTCCGCGCGGCGGTCGAGATGGCCTACCGCCTCGCGCAGCCGGGCGATATCGTGACGCTGTCGCCTGCCTGCTCGTCGTTTGATCTCTTCAAAAACTTTGAAGAGCGCGGCAATACCTTCTGCGCCATTGTAGAATCTCTGCACTAAGTGCATGAATTGCTCTGCCGCTGCATAGCATGGCAGGGGGGATCTGCTATGATTTGTGCGTCTCGCCGCTGGAGACCGGCCGCCCGCCGCCGGCGCTCGCTGCGGCCAAACCGGAAGGCGGCGGCGCTGCTGCTGGTGCTCGTGCTGCTGGGCGGCATGGCATATTTCACCGTGTCGGTACTGCACCTGATCACGCAGCTGGCCGTCAACTCTGCCTGCGATCTCATGCAGCTGAAGATCAACGCCGCCGTCTCGGCGGCGACGGTGCAGGTGCAGGGGGACTATTATACCTACCGCACGGATGCGGACGGGACCATCACAGCCGTGAGCGTCGATACCGAGCATGTGGGGCAGGTGTCCTCGCTCGTGCTCGAGCGCATGATGGACGGCGACGACGGGCAGGTCGAGCTGGATATTCCGCTCGAGACGCTCTTCGGCGTGAATTTTCTGCCTGGGCTGAAATTGCCGCTGCCGGTGCGCATCCTCGTGCTGACGACGTCGGATGTGAGCTACCATAATGAACTCATGTCGGCCGCAATCAACCAGAGCAAATATCAACTGTATCTGAATGTGAAGATGGATCTCGACATTCTGGTGCCCTGGGAGCACCAGGCCGAGACCGTGGGCACGAATGTCCTGCTGGCCGAGACGGTCATCGTCGGCAAGGTGCCCCAGACGTATGTGGAAGTGGAGTAAAAAACATGGATGTACGCGAAGAGATCCTGACGCTGCGCCGTCAGCTGGAGCATGCAAATTTTCTCTATTATGTGAAGGACGCGCCCGAGATCAGCGACTTTGAATATGACGCGCTCATGCGCAGGCTCGAGGAGCTTGAGGCGGCGCATCCGGAGTATGCCTCGCCCGATTCGCCGACACAGCACGTCGGCGGCTACGCGCTCAATACCTTTGCGCAGGTGCGCCATCAGGTGCCGCTCGAGAGTCTGCAGGACGTGTTTTCATTCGACGAGCTGCGCGCGTTTGGCGCGCGCATGGATGGGTCGCTCACGCAGGCGCATGATTATTCGGTCGAGCCGAAGATCGACGGCCTGTCCATGTCGCTCGAGTATGAAAACGGCGTGTTCGTCCGCGGCGCCACGCGCGGCGACGGCATCACCGGCGAGGACGTGACGGAAAACCTCCGTACCCTGCGCAACCTGCCGCTCAAGCTCGACAGCGCGCCCGCAAAGCTCATCGTGCGCGGCGAGGTCTATATGTCGCATGAAGTATTTGCAGCGCTCAATGCCGAGCGCGAGCTGCTTGAGCAGCCGCTGCTGGCCAATCCCCGCAACGCGGCAGCGGGCTCCGTGCGCCAGCAGGACCCGAAGGTCGCGGCGGCACGCAAGCTGGATATTATCATCTTCAACCTCCAGTTTGACAGTGACCGCACGTTCGCCACGCATACGGAAACGTTGGACTATCTGGCATCGCTGGGCTTCCCGGTCGTGCCGTATCAGCGCTGTGAAACACTCGATGCCTGCTGTGCGCGCATCGACTGGATCGGCGACAACCGCGAGACGTTCCCGTTCGACATTGACGGTGCGGTCATCAAGATCAATGACCTTGTGCAGCGGCAGTATCTCGGCAGCACGGCGAAGTTCCCGCGCTGGGCAGTGGCGTATAAGTACCCGCCGGAGAAGAAGGAGAGCTGCGTGCGCGACATTGTCGTGCAGGTCGGCCGCACGGGCGTGCTCACGCCGAAGGCGGTCATCGAGCCGGTGCGTCTGGCCGGCACGACCGTCACGAACGCCACGCTGCACAATCAGGACTTCATCGATAACCTCGACCTGCGCATCGGCGACACGGTGCTCGTGCAGAAGGCGGGGGAGATCATCCCTGAGATCCTCTCCGTCGTGCGTGACAAGCGGCCGGAGGGCACGGTGCCGTTTCATATGCCGGATACCTGCCCGGAGTGCGGCGCGCCCGTTGTGCGCGACCCGGACGGGGCCGCCCTGCGCTGCACGGGCGCGGAGTGCCCGGCGCAGCGGCTGCGCAACATTGCGCACTTTGCCTCCCGCGAGGCGATGGATATTGACGGCCTCGGCATTTCTCTGTGCCAGTCGCTGATCGAGGCGGGGCTCGTGCACTCCCCGGCGGAGCTGTATGCGCTCGATCCGCAGTCGGTCGCAGCACTGGACCACATGGGAAAAAAGTCGGCCGAGAACCTCATGGCCGCCATTGAAAAGAGTAAGGACGCCGGCATGGCGCGCCTGCTGTGCGCGTTCGGCATCCGGCAGGTGGGGCAGAAGGCGGCGAAGGTGCTGGCCATGCACTTCGGCACGCTGGACAAGCTCATGGCCGCGACGGAAGATGAACTCATGGCCATACCGGACGTCGGCCCGACGACGGCCGCGTACCTGCGCGCGTGGTTTGACAACACGCAGTCGCAGCACCAGATCCGGCTGCTTCGTGACGCGGGCGTCAGCTTCGATTCCAAGGAGCAGGTCGTGGACCGCCGCTTTGCCGGCAAGACGTTCGTGCTCACCGGCGCGCTCGAGCATTTCAGCCGCGATGAGGCCAGCGCCATCATTGAGCGCTTCGGCGGCAAGACGAGTTCTTCCGTGTCGAAAAAGACGTCCTATCTGCTCGCCGGGGAAAACACCGGCTCCAAGTATCAGAAGGCGCTCACACTCGGCACGCCCATCATTACGGAAGCAGAATTTCTGGACATGATCCAGGAGTAACGAAAGAAACGGAGTGGAAATCATGCGAGATTACGCAAAAGAATTTGAAAACCGCGTCGCCTTTATCCGCGACCTGCTCAAGAGCAGCGGCGCCAAGGGCATCATCTACGGCAACAGCGGCGGCAAAGACAGCGCGCTTGTCGGCATCCTCTGCAAGGCCGCGTGCGACAACACGGTCGGAATCATGATGCCGTGCGCCTCTAAGCGCAACTTCGGCGAGGACATGACCGACGGTCTGGCTGTGGCCGAGCAGTTCAATATCGAAACGCGCACGGTCGACCTCACGGCGGAAAAGGAGCTCGTCATGCAGACAGTCTCCGCCGTCACGACGCTCAATCAGATGGCGACGTCGAACATTGCCCCGCGCCTGCGCATGCTCACGCTCTACACCATTGGCGCTGCCGAGGGCCGTCTTGTCGCCGGCACCGGCAACCGCAGCGAGGCGTACATGGGCTATTTCACGAAGTGGGGCGACGGCGCGTATGACTTCAACCCCATTGCTGACCTGACCGTGACGGAGATCTACGAGTTTCTGACCTGGCTGCACGCGCCGGAGAACATCATCCGTAAGGCGCCGTCTGCCGGCCTCTTCGAGGGCCAGACGGATGAGCAGGAGATGGGCGTGACCTACGCCGCCATCGACAAGTACATCCTCACCGGCGAAGCCAACGAGCACGACAAGGCCATCATCGACCGCTATCATAGCCGCAGCGAGCACAAGCGCCGCCCGGCCGCGACCTATCACGCCGAATGACGCAGTATTTCGATACCCACGCGCACTACGACAGCGGGAAGTTCAACGCCGATCGCAGCGATGTGCTGCGCGCTGTGCACGAGAGCGGCGTCGCGCTCATCGTGGACCCAGGTGACTGCGCCGTGACGTCCGCGCGCGCCGTCGCCATCGCGCAGGAATATGATTTTGTTTATGCTGCCGTCGGCTGGCACCCGGAGGAGGCTGCCGGTTGGACGGACGACAGTCTGGATCAGATCCGCGCGTTGGCATCGCAGCCCAAGGTCTGCGCCATCGGCGAGATCGGTCTGGACTATTACTGGGACACCTCCACGAAGGCAACACAGGAGACCATGCTGCGCACACAGCTGGAGCTTGCGCTGGAGCTGGATCTTCCGGTCATTATCCACGACCGGGAGGCGCACGGCGACAGTCTGCGCATCGTGTGCGACTATCCGGGCCTGCGCGGCGTGTTCCACTGCTTTTCCGGCAGCGTGGAGATGGCGCGCGAGCTGCTGCGCCGTGGCTGGTATCTCGGCTTTGACGGCCCGATCACATATAAGAACGCCGTCAAGGCGCTGGATGTGATCGCTGCCTGCCCGGCCGACCGGATGCTGCTCGAAACGGATTCACCCTATCTGGCCCCGGTGCCAAACCGCGGCAAGCGCAACGACTCGCGCAACCTGCCGTACATCGCCGCGCGCATCGCGGAGATCAAGGGCATGACTACAGAACAAGTCGCGGAGGTGACACTGCAAAATGGGAAACAGCTCTTTGGCATTTGAGTGCTGGCTGCTGCGCGGCGCGCCGAACGCGCGCGACCTCGGCGGCCTGCCTACCATGGACGGCCGCATGATCCGGCCGCGACTGCTGCTGCGCAGCGGCGAGCTCGCCGGCATCACGGAGCGGGACGCGCAGACGCTCGCAGATTATCCGCTGCGCACGGTTGTGGATTTTCGCACCGACCTTGAGCGGGAGCAGAAGCCGGACCGTGTCCTCCCGGGCGTGCAGTATGTCCACTGCCCGATCGTACAGCAGGCGGCTGCCGGCCTGACGCGCGAGGAGCATGCCGACCCCTATGCCGCCGTCGTCGCGCACGCGAAAGCAATGGCCGGGCGGGAGCGGGCATTCATGTGTGAGCTGTACCGCAGTCTCGTCACGCAGGAATTCTCCATTGCGCACTACCGGCGGTTTTTTGCGCTCCTGCTCGCGCAGACGGACGGCGCACTGCTCTATCACTGCACGGCGGGGAAGGACCGCGTCGGCGTCGGCACGATGCTGCTGCTGACAGCGCTGGGCGTGGACTGGCCGGTCATCGTGGAAAATTATCTGATTACGAATGAACGCATGGCCGCCTCGACCGACTGCCTGCTGACGGCGGTCGCGGACTATGACCTGAGCGAGGCGGAGCGGGAGGTCATCCGCACGTTTGACCGCGCGGACGCGGCGTTCCTGACGGCGGCGCGCGATGCGATCGCAGAGCGGTATGGCAGCGTGGACGCTTTCCTGTCGCAGGTGCTCGGTGTCGGCGCGACCGAGCGGGAGACGCTGCGTGCGCGTTACCTGACGGCCGAGTAAAAAGACGGCGTGCCGCCCGATTTTGGGCGGCACGCCATTTGCTATTTGCATTGCTTACAGCGCCTGATCCGGCATCCGGTCGGACAGGTAAATCAAAATGGGATCTTCCTGCGCGTGGACATACGGTACTTTCGGCGCGTGGAAGAGATTCGTCTCCGGCAGCACCGTGCTGAGCACGACGTGGAACGTGGTTCCGCCCCATTCGTTGCTCTCGAGCAGAATGGTGCCGTTGTGTTTTTCCGCAATGCCGAGCGCGACCGTCAGGCCGAAGCTGTTGCTGCTCAGGTCGGAAAAATCCACGCCGGTCACACGCAGCGGGATGAAGATCGTCCCGAGCTTCGACGGCGGGATGCGCACGCCGTCGTCGCAGATGGTGATGTCGACGTGCTCGCTCTCCTGCGTAACGGTAAAGCGGATGCGGTCGCCGTGCTTGCAGCGCTCCGTGCAGTTGGCAAGAATGTTGAGCAGCATCCGCTGGATGAGCGCCGTGTCAAGCGCGCAGTTGATCGGTTCGTCCGGGATGCTGGCCTCAAGCACGATGCCGTTGGCGTCCGTGATCGGCTGGATGTTGTCCAGCAGCGCCCGGCACTCTTTGCCCAGGTCGCACAGCTGCGGGATGAACGCGAGCGTGCCGTCGCTCAGGCCGGAGGCAGTGGAGGCGTTGAGGGTAAAGCGCAGCAGCCGGTAATAAAACTGCGTCAGTTCGGCGGCGTTGCGCCGGAAGCGCACATCGCTGAGCTGCATGGCGTAGTCCGAGAAATACGTCGTGAGCGCGCGAAAGGCGTTGAGCGATGCCAGAAACGGCGCGAACTGTGCGCCGGCCCGCAGGACGTTTTCATCTTGCGGCACGAGCGAAAACAGCCGGAACGCACCAAATGATGTTACGGAAATGATGACGTGCCGTTTTTCAATCGTCGCGGACGTTACGAATTCCGTGGCCGTGGCTTCCGTGATGTGCGCCGGCAGCAGCTCGGAGAGCTTGTGATTTGTGCGGTCGCCGCGGAAAAGCTCCTGTGCCGCCGGGTTCATAAACGCAACGAATTGCTCCTGTGCGCCGAGCACGGCAGTGTTGCTCATCGAGAACAGTGTGTTGAGCGAGTCGATGATCAAAGTATTGCTCATTTTCCAATCCCCCCTAAGATGTATTAAAAAACAGCATAGCAGAAATTGTCAATAGATACAAGTCTTAATGAGAAAAAATGCGAAAATTTGTCGCAAATGGACAGCGTCACTTGCTGCGCGGGTAAGAATGTGGTTGCGCTTTCGGCGGAATTGTTATAGAATGTAGCCGTAAGAAATTGCGCTGCGCGCTGTGCGCAGCAGATATAACAGGAGGAATAGAGCATGATTAAAATTGGTATCAATGGCTTTGGCCGCATCGGCCGACTGGTGTTCCGTGCCGCGATCTGCGCTGACGATATCGAGGTCGTCGCCGTCAACGCGCCGGATAAAACGCCGGAGCAGCTGGCGTATACCGTGAAGTACGATTCCGTGCACGGCCGTTTCAACGGCACCGTCGATTACGAGGACGGCGAGAACCCGGCCCTGATCGTCAACGGCAAGCGTGTCGCGCTGCTCAACAACCGCGACGCAAAGCTCCTGCCCTGGGGTGAGCTGGGTGTCGAGTATGTGCTCGAGTGCACCGGCGCGTTCCTGACCAAGGAAAAGGCGCAGGATCATCTGGACGCCGGCGCGCAGGTCGTCGTGCTCTCCGGCCCGTCCAAGGACGACACGCCGATGTTCGTCTGCGGTGTCAACCTCGATGCCTACACTCCGGACATCAAGATCGTGTCCAACGCTTCCTGCACCACGAACTGCCTGGCTCCGCTGGCCAAGATCATCAACGACAACTTCGGCATCGCCGAGGGCCTCATGACCACCGTCCACGCCGACACGGCTACCCAGCAGGTCGTCGACGGCTTCTCCAAGAAGAACTGGCGCCTGTCCCGCGGTGTGCACGGCAACATCATTCCGACCAGCACCGGCGCCGCCAAGGCTGTCGGCAAGGTCATCCCGGCCCTGCAGGGCAAGCTGACCGGTACTTCCATGCGTATCCCGAGCGCGGACGTGTCCATTGTCGACCTGACCTGCCGTCTCGAGAAGGCTGCGACGTATGATGAGATCTGCGCTGCCGTCAAGGCCGCTGCGGAAGGCCCGATGGCCGGTGTCGTCGAGTATGTCGATGACGAGGTCGTTTCCTCCGACTTTATCACCGACCCGCACACCAGCATCTTTGATGCCAAGGCCGGTCTCGCGCTCAACGATCACTTCGTCAAGCTCATGGCGTGGTATGACAACGAGTGGGGCTTCTCGAACAAGATGCTCGACCTGACGCGCCACATCGACTCCGTCCGCAAGGCCTGATCGGAAAAACAAACCACAAATCAGGGGAATGCAGTGCATTCCCTTGATTTTTTCTGTCCGGTAGTGTAAAGTATACCGGCACGTGAAATTTTTGCGGGGAGGGAGTGCGCTTTGCAGGAAAGCAGCAAGCAGAACTATCTCCACGGCGCGGCCATTATGGCGGCCGGCGTTGTGGTCATCAAGATCCTCGGCGCGATCTATAAGATCCCGCTCGGCAATATCCTCGGCGACGAGGGGTATGGATATTTTTCCGTTGCCTACAATATTTATAATGTCTTTCTCACCATGGCCACGGCGGGCATGCCGGTCGCGCTCTCGCGCATGATCAGCGAGGCGGACACGCTCGGCCGGCCCATGCAGGCGCGCAAGATCTTCCGTGTTGCGTGGCTGACATTTGCCACCATCGGCCTGATCCTCGGGCTGGTCATGTTCCTGTTCCCGACGGAGCTGGCCGGCATGCTCAACAACGTCCGCGCAGCGCAGAGCATCTGGGCGCTGTCCCCGGCGCTCGTGCTCGTGTATCTGACGAGCACATACCGCGGCTATGCGCAGGGCATGAGCAACATGAAGCCGACCACTGTCTCGCAGATCCTGGAGGTCGTGGGCAAGGTCACCGTCGGCCTTGTGCTTGCGTGGAGTTTTACGCGCGCGGGAAAGAGCCTGCCGGTCGCATCGGCGGGCGCCATCTTCGGCGTCACGGCGGGCGGCGCGTTTGCGCTCCTTTATATCGCCGTCTATAAGCACCGGCATTACCCGGACAAACCGGTCGCGGACCCGGACGTGCCGGATCCTGCCGGACGCATTCTCGGCACGCTGCTGCGCATCAGTATTCCGATCGCGCTCGGCTCCAGTGTCCTGAGCATTATCAACCTTATTGACACGAAGCTTATCATGTACCGGCTGCAGACCGCGCTTGGCTATTCCGAGACATATGCAAACGTGCTCTACGGCGTCTACGGCAAGGTGCAGACGCTGTATAATCTCCCGGCTGCCTTCGTAACGCCGATGACGATCAGCATCGTCCCGGCCATTGCGGCCATGGTCGTGCAGAAAAAGTATGATCAGGGGCACACCGTCGCGGAGTCCGCACTGCGCATTTCGGCGGCGGTCGCCATGCCGATGGGCATCGGTCTTGCGGTGCTGTCGGACCCGATCGTGAACGTGCTCTATCCGCGCAGCAATGCAGCCGGCCCCACGCTGCTGTTTTTGCTTGGCATCGCGTCTGTGTTCGTGTGCATTTCGCTCATCACCACAGCGGTCCTGCAGGCGACCGGGCATGAACTCTGCCCCGTCTGGTCGATGCTGGCCGGCGGCGTGGCCAAGGTCGCGGTCAACTGGTTTTTGATCGCGGTGCCTGAGCTCAACATCGTCGGTGCGCCGGTCGGCACGCTCGCATGCTATGTGGTCATCTGCATCGTGAACTATATCTTCCTGTGCCGGACGCTGCACGAACGGCTGCACATCGGCCGCTGCCTTGCACGTCCGCTGCTGAGCACGCTGATCATGGCAGTCGTCGCATGGGGCGTGTATACGGGCCTGTCTGCCGTCATGGGCGGCGACCTGAGCTGGAAGCGCACGGCGCTGGCCATGCTCGTATCGATGGCCTGCGCGGTTGTGACATATCTGATCGCGGTCGTGAAAACGCGCGCGATCACGCTTGCCGACCTGCAGCTTATCCCGAAGGGTGAAAAGCTCGCAAAAGTTTTGCATATCAGATGACATAACACCGAAAAATCCTGAATTTTCAATGGTTTTTTGAAAAAAGGGTTGCAGAAGGAGCGAAATTGTGTTAGATTTTCTCTGCAAAGAAAACTATGACCTGCGCGACTTTGTGGCGCTCATCACGTTCCTGCGCTCGCCGGGCGGCTGTCCGTGGGATCAGGTGCAGACACATGAGAGCATTCGCCGAAACTTCCTGGAGGAGACGTATGAGGCCTGTGAGGCCATCGACGCCGGTGATACGGCGCACCTGAAGGAAGAGTTGGGCGATGTGCTCATGCAGGTGCTGTTCCACACGGATATTGAGCGCGAGGCCGGGCGTTTCGATATTGACGATGTTGCGGACGCGGCCTGCAGGAAGCTCGTCTACCGCCACCCGCACGTTTTCCGGCGCAATGATCTGGATGCACCGGACTGGGACACAATCAAGCAGCGCGAGCGCGCGCAGACGACCACCGCTGAGGCGATGGACTGCGTGGCCCGCAGTCTACCGGCGCTCTGGCGCTGTGAAAAGATCCAGGCCAAAGCGGCCAAGACCGGCTTTGAGTGGCCGGATATGGCCGCGGCGCTCGACAAGGTCGCCGAAGAGACACAGGAGCTGCGGGAGGCTGCGGTCTCCGGCGACGCGGAGACTGTGGCCGAGGAACTGGGGGACCTGCTGTTTGCTGTCGTAAAGGTTGCGCGCTTTGCGGGCGTTGACCCCGAGCAGGCGGCCCATGCCGCGTGCGAAAAATTCATCCGCCGCTTTGCCGCCATGGAGGCCGCAGCGGCGGACAGCGGTGTGCCGCTCAAGCAGCGCACGCTCGCGCAGATGCAGCCGCTCTGGCAGCAGGCCAAGCAGACTGTCAGCGCGGACAATGTAGGAAAGAAATCTGCACGGCAGTGAGAGACCTGTGCGGAATTCTATATCGTGGCATATGCCAACACAAACATGAAGTAGGAGGATTACCATCATGAATAAGGCAGAACTGATTGCAACAGTTGCCGAAAAGACCGGCCTGTCCAAGAAGGACAGCGAGAAGGCCGTCAATGCGACGTTTGATACCATCACCGCCAACCTCGAGGTTGGCGAAAAGGTGCAGCTCGTCGGCTTCGGCGTGTTTGACATCAAGGAGCGCGGCTCCCGTATCGGCCGCAACCCCAAGACCAAGGAAGAGATCGAGATCCCGGCGACGCGCGTGCCCGTCTTCAAGGCCGGCAAGGTACTCAAGGACGCTGTTTCCAAATAAGAACGCACAAACGCTCCGGGCCAGACCCGGAGCGTTTTTCACAGGAGGATGCCTATGCGCCTGGATAAATATCTGAAAGTTTCGCGGCTCATCAAGCGCCGTACCGTAGCAAATGATGCCTGCGATGGTCAGCGCATCATGGTCAACGGCCGCACAGCCAAAGCGTCATATGACGTCAAGGTCGGCGATGTGATCGAGATTGCCTTCGGCCAACGCACCGTGAAGGTGGAGGTGCTCGCCGTGACGGAAAATGCAAAAAAAGACGACGCTGCGGCCATGTACCGCGAGCTCGCCGAATAAAGCGCACAAAAAACCGTCGCTCCGGATGTCCGGAGCGGCGGTTTTGCTGTTTGCCAGATTCAGATCATGTATTTGGTGATCTCACTGCCGGTCGTTGCAGGATCCATGCTCAGAGACAGAGTGAACTGAATGTGCTCCCGCTCGGAGAAATCATTCAGCCAAGCCAGAAACTCCGCAATCTGCTGCTCAGAGACCTCGGTGAGCATTTTCGTGAAGTTGTCAACGAACACATGGGTGATATCGTAGTTGCCGGCATGCAGACCGCTGAGGAAACCTTTGAAGAAATCATAAGAGCCCAGCGCGTATGCATAGTCGCAGGCGTAGATCAGGCGAGCCTGATAGGGAATGTCATACGTAAGTTTTTTATCCTTTTCAATGCACACGACAGAACCGGATTCCTCGCGGACGGCCGTGGCGACCATTTCCACCAAACGCTTCGTTTTGCCGGAACCTTTGAGACCCATGATCAGTTGGACCATATGTCAATCACACTCCTTTTGAAAGTCAGGGCGATACCCTATACCTAGATTAGCACGTTTTCGCGCCGACTGCAACGATAACTTTTCTCAGTTTGCCTCCGGTTTGCCAAGCAGAGAGAACATATTCTTCTTATAAGCCTCAACGCCGGGCTGATCGAACGGATTGACGCCGGACATATAGCCCGAAATGGCACAAGCCAGCTCGAAGAAACACACGAGCCAGGCAAACCCGGCCTCGTCGCGCTGCGGCACGCGCACCTCCAGGTTCGGCACGCCGCCTGCGATGTGTGCGGCCTTCACGGCCTCCTGCGCCATGCGGCTGATGTCGCTGAGCTTGCGCCCGGCGAGATAGTTGAGCCGGTCGGGGTCGCCCATGGCAAACGGGACGGTGAACTCATTTTGCGGCTGCTCGAACGAGACAACGGTCTCCATGAGCGTGCGCGGGCCGTCCTGAATATACTGACCCATGGAGTGCAGGTCGGCGTTGTATTCGACGGAGGCGGGGAAGATGCCGATGCCGTTTTTGCCCTCGCTTTCGCCGTAGAGCTGCTTCCACCACTCGGCCATGAAGCGGAACGACGGTTCGTAGCAGGCGAGGATCTCGGTCGTCTTGCCGAGCTGATACAGGTGCTGGCGCGCGGCGGCATACTGCCAGGCGGGGTTTTCGGGCGACTGCGCACTCATGGCGGAAAAGGCCTCGATGGCCTCGCCGATCACGGTCTGCACGTCGATGCCGGCGGCGGCCATCGGCAGCAGGCCAACGGCAGACAGCACGCTGTAGCGCCCGCCGACGTCGTCCGGGATGACGAACGTCTCCCAGCCCTCTTCATCGGCCATGTGCTTGAGCACGCCGCGGTGGGCGTCCGTCGTGGCGAAGATGTGTTTTTTGGCTTTTTCCGGGCCGTATTTTGCCTCCAGCAGGCCGCGGAACATCCGGAATGCGAGTGCAGGCTCGAGCGTGGTGCCGGACTTGGAGACGACGTTCAGGTCAAAGTCCAGATCGCCCAGTTCCTCGAGCAGATGCATCAGCGCGTCCGGGGACAGGGAGTTGCCGGCAAAGAGGAGTTTCGGATCGCCGGGCTGCGGCCGCGGCCGCAGCAGCTCCACGGCACCCTTTGCGCCGAGATACGACCCGCCGATGCCAACGACGACCAGCGCCTGTGAGCGGCCGCGGAT
>ERZ1032009.141-NODE-141-length-16260-cov-34.799630_pt1 | contig 16260 bp, 14 predicted proteins | sample MGYA00516700_ERZ1032009 | MGnify/ENA primary metagenome ERZ1032009 (study PRJEB33719, sample SAMN04261292) | wastewater metagenome | biome: rural village; feature: human; material: feces | host: Homo sapiens | place: El Salvador | collected 2013-01-14 ...
ATCTTGATGGCTTTATAGCGATCACCATTTTGAACCACATTGAATTTTACCCGGTCATTGCGCTTCGGCTCACCTGAATCGGCGGGGAAATCCGAGATATGAAAAAATACCTCACCTTCAGGTGAAGAAATAAAACCAAATCCTTTTTCTGGATTGTACTGTTTTACTTTTCCTTGGTATTGCTCGGAAGTCATAAACGTCCCCTACTCTGTATCTGTCAGTATTCAGTATATAAAAAAGAGGCTGTAAAAGCCCCTTTTCTGTTCATTTTCAAAAATATTAGTCTTTTTGAACTGAACCAAAAATCTTGTCACCCGCATCGCCCAGACCCGGAACGATGTAACCATTTTCATTCAAGCCATGATCAATCGCCGCAGTGAAAATCACCACATCTGGATGAGCTTCTTCAACACGTTTAATGCCTTCAGGTGCAGCAACCAATACCATCACACGAATATCTTTACAGCCGCTGGCTTTCAATACATCAATCGCAGCGACAAGAGAAGAACCAGTCGCCAGCATTGGATCGATAATCATGGCAAGACGGTTTTGTACGTCTGGAACCAGTTTTTTATAATAAGTACGTGCCTGTAGGGTTTCTTCATCACGTTCCAGACCCAGTACAGAGACTTTGGCACTTGGAATCAGATTCAGGAAACCATCCAGCATACCAATACCTGCACGTAAAATTGGCACCACAGTAATTTTCTTACCTGCAATACGGTCTACAGTCACCGGTCCGTTCCAGCCATCAATCTCATGTTCAACGACAGGAAGATCCTTGGTCGCTTCATAAGTCAAAAGCATAGTCACTTCCTGAGCAAGCTCACGGAAGTTCTTGGTACTAATGTCAGCACGACGCAGTAAACCGAGTTTATGTCGAATTAAAGGATGACGGATTTCATGGATTGCCACGGGAGAACACCTAGAAGGTTAAAGATAAATTTCCGCTATTATAAAGACTTTTCCGGATTTGTTTAACTAAAAAAGCCCCCAATCGTGGAGGCTTTTTTGTAATAACTTCAAACTTGCGCTGAATTAGTTAAAACCACTTTGAACCAAAGTGAAAATAAACTGTTGTAATTCAGGCGACATTGCGAAGAATGCATAGCGAGACAGCGCAATGATTGGATCTGGATAAACACCGATCACCAGTACCAGTAATGCGACAAGCAATACCATGATACCGCCGACTTTCTGCCCCCAGTGATTCACAGCGTCAAGACGTGGTGTTTCTGGTGGAGTCATATACATGACAACCATCACACGCAGGTAGTAGTACAGACCAATACCTGAACCCAGGATGACCATCGCAGCAAGGAACCAAGATTCGCCTGCAACTGCAGTTTTCACAACCAGGAACTTACCGATGAAGCCCGCTGTTAATGGAATACCTGCTAGAGACAGCATCATCACAGTTAATACAGCAGTCAATACTGGACGGCGCCAGAATAGACCACGGTACTCAGCCAGGCTACCTGCTTCATCTGTATTGTTATACGGACTAGACATCAGCGTTACCACACCGAAAGCACCAATCGTAGTCAATACATAAGTGATGATATAGACGTTTACACTTTCAAAAGTCGCGAAACCTTGAACCTGTAAAAAGTCAGTATTACGTGCAGATACGATCGCAACCAGTACATAACCGAAGTGAGCAATTGAAGAGTATGCCAAGATACGTTTCAAGTTCACCTGTTTCACTGCAAGCAAGTTACCTACAATGATAGAAAGTACTGCAATCACGCTGATGATAGTGACGAAGCTATCTGACAGGATTAAGCCAGAAGACAATACATAACGTACGAACAGACCCAGCATTGCCACTTTAGACACAGTTGCAAGGAAAGTTGCAACTGGCGCTGGAGCACCTGCATAGACGTCTGGTGTCCATTTGTGGAATGGAGCCAGTGACAGTTTAAAGCCAACAGCAAATACAATCAGTGCCAGACCGATCACCACAGCAGGTTGACTAAACGCAGTCAACAGTTTGCCTGGTTCAGCGACAAAGCTTAGAGAACCTGTATATGCATAAACATATGCCATACCCATCAACAACATCGCAGACGCAGTTGCTGAAAGCACCAGATATTTCACACCTGCTTCAAGCGATTGAGAACGCTGATGTGTATACGCCAATAAGCCGTATACAGGGATCGACATGAGCTCAAGGCTAATGAAGAAAGATGCATAGTGAGAACTTGCCACCATCAGCATCGCACCGGCAACGGAGGTCAACATCAGGATGTAGAGTTCTTCACGGTTATCTTTATAGGTTTCAATATAAGCATGTGACAAGGTACTACACGCCAGTGCAGCCACAATAATCACAAACTGGTACAGCATCGTAAACGGATCTACGAGGAACAGGTTCATTACATTAGCAGGTGCAAATTGACCCGCTAACAGAACGAACAGAATGTACAACGCCGCCAGGTTTAAACCAATGACTGTCGTAGTCGCAACTAAGTTATGGTTACGCTTAATTGCAGTAAGCAACATCACGACGATCGCAGTCAATGACACGATCATCACAGGTGCTAGAGGCATAAGCTCAGAAAAAGACATTGTGAAGTTCATGGCTTATTGGATCTCCACATTTTCAGCTGAAACGGCAGCTTGCTGCACAGCATCAGCTGCTTCAGACACAGGAATGTAGCTATTCGCTAACCACGCCATGCTTGAGTTAGAAACGTCAAGGAAGCTTTGTGGGTATAGACCAAGCCATGCTAGACCAAATGCACAGATCAGCAAAATTACCACTTCACGTGCATTTAAATCTTTTAACGGATTTGTGTAGTGTTGTTTTTGCTCTTCGTTTGGAACACCAAACAACGCTTTATGGATCAGAATCAAACCGTACAGACCCGCAAATACCAGGCTGATTGCAGCGAGGATTGTGAATGCAGGGAATTTACCGAATGAACCCATCAGGATCAGGAACTCACCAATGAAGTTACCTAGACCTGGAATACCGACAAGCGCCGCGATGAAGAACATCAGGAAGAATGCAAGGTATGGGAACTGACCACGAATACCACCCATCAAACGCATATCACGTGTATGAACACGTTCGTACACCTGACCACACATAATGAACAGCGCTGCAGATGACAGACCGTGAGCCAGCATCATGATCATCAGACCTTGGAAAGTCAGGATGTTACCTGCATAAATTGCAAGTAAAACGAAGCCCATGTGTGAAATAGATGTATACGCAAGTAAACGTTTCATATCGGTTTGCTGGAAAGCACACCAAGCACCGTAGAAGATACCGATTAAACCGAAAATGATCGCGATGTCTGCAAACTGTGCAGAAGCCGCCGGGAAGAATGGAATCACGAAACGGATCAGACCGTAAGCAGCTGTCTTAATCAAGATACCTGCAAGGTCAACAGAACCCGCTGTCGGTGCTTGCGCATGCGCATCTGGTAACCAGCCGTGTAATGGGAAAACTGGAAGTTTTACCGCAAAACCGATGAATAAACAGATCATGAATGCATAAGCAACTGCTGGCGCTTGTGTATCCAGCATGTTCGCTACACCCATCAGGTAGTTGTAGTCGAAACGGATTTGACCAGTCATGGTGTAGCCTACAGTCACCAGACCGAGGATACCAATCAGCATGACTAAACCAGCCACCTGTGTGTAGATGAAGAACTTGGTTGCAGCATATACACGTGACTTGCCTTCTGCCCCTTTATGACCCCAAAGTGCGATCAGGAAGTAGATCGGCACCAGCATCATCTCCCAGAAGAAGAAGAACAGGAACAGGTCAATTGCCAGGAATACACCGATTACACCACCCAGAGACCATAAAAGGTTCAGGTGGAAGAAACCAACGTTTTTCTGAATCTCACCCCATGAACAGCCTACTGCCAGCACACCAAGGAGTGCAGTCAAGCCAACCATCAGTAAAGATAAACCATCCACCGCAAGGTGAATGTTAATGCCTAGGGTTTGAATCCAAGGCAATTTGAACTCGGCTGCCCACGTAGGAGCCGCACCGCCAAGTTCATAGTTATAAGTACCCGACTGCCAAAGGACGATGGTTAAAACCAGCGTCACTAACATACCAATCAGCGCGATATAACGCGGAAGGTGTTGGTCGAGTTTATCGACCAACCAGCAAATAAAACCTGCAATGAACGGAATGAGGATCAGAGCCGGCAAAATAATATTGTTTGGAGCTTCCATTTTATTTCCCCACTACCTGAATCACGAGCAAGATCATCAGTAGGACAACGACACCGAGCCCCATACTAGATGCATATTCACGCAGTGAACCTGTTTGACGCGAACTGGTAAAGCTATGACCACCTTTAACCAGTGCAGGCAGCACTAACCAGAAGCCATCAATCGGATCACGGCCGAACAGTTTCGCGAAGAACAAATAAGGCTTCACAAAAACGATGTCATACAGCTTGTCAAAACCAAGTGCATTACGGCAGATGTTGGCAAGGCCCGCACCCAGAGAAGTTTTCGCAAAAGATTTCACAGCGTTGTAAGCAAAAGCAAACAGCACTACGCCAATTGCAAGACCTACCAGTGCAATACCTACTGCTGTGTATTCTGCAGTATGCATGCCATGTTCAAGTGCTTCCGGAATTTCAAATGCAGGAAGTTTAGCCGCATTTAAAATGCTTTCCACAGGCGCTTTCAATGCCGCACCCACGAAAGTTGAAAGTACTGCAAGAATTGCCAATGGACCCCAGTAAGTTACACCCTTGATTGCGTGGTAAGGTGTGTTTTCTTTACCGAAGAATACAACCCAGATCAGACGGAATGTATAGATCGAAGTCAGGAACGCACCGATTACACCCACCCAGTAAAGTGTGCTGTAAACTGCGATTGATTGGCCTTGTACCCATACCGCACCCAGGATTGCATCTTTTGAGAAGAAGCCCACAGTGATGAATGGAATTGCAGCCAATGCACCACCACCAATGGCGAAACATGCAAACAGGAACTTGTTCTTGTAGAACAGACCGCCCATCTTGAAGATGTTTTGTTCGTGGTGGTAAGCCAGAATCACGGCACCAGAAGACAAGAATAATAATGCCTTGAAGAATGCGTGAGTCAGCATGTGGAACAGACCCGCCTGGTATGCTTCAGCACCTACAGCCATAAACATGTAGCCCAACTGACTCATCGTTGAGTAAGCCAGAATACGTTTGATGTCTGTTTGTACCAATGCAGCAAAACCAGCCACCAGTAATGTCACCGCACCAGTAATCGAGATGAACATCATCACTTCAGGCGCAAGTTCAAATACTGTGAACAGACGGCAGCACAGGTAAACACCCGCTGTTACCATTGTTGCAGCGTGGATCAATGCAGAAACAGGTGTCGGACCTGCCATCGCATCTGCCAACCATGTTTGTAACGGGATCTGTGCAGATTTACCAGCAGCACCCAGGAACAACATTAGTGCAGTCCAGATGGTCAATGATGAGCTTTGAGTCATCACAGTCGCAGCATTTTCTACGATGTACTGAGTATTCAGCGTACCGAATTGCTGGAACAGCAAGAACATGGCAATCAGCAGGAATACGTCACCAATACGGGTAACGGTAAATGCCTTGATTGCTGCCACACCGTTTGCAGGGTTTTGGTAGTAATAACCAATCAGCAGGTAAGAACACAGACCTACACCTTCCCAACCCAGGAATAACAACGCCAAGTTGTCACCCAGTACCAGCAATAACATGCTTGCAACGAACAGGTTGAAGTAAGAGAAGAAACGTGCGAAGTCTTGTTCACCACGCATGTACCATGATGCAAAGATGTGGATCAGGAAACCAACGCCTGTCACCATGCCCAGCATCAACAGAGACAAACCGTCCAGGTGCAAGCTAATGCCCGGTGCAAAACCACCAACATTGAACCAGGTCCAAAGAGGTTGTACCACTGCGGTAGAACCATTGTTGACAAAGTCCATACCCGCAATGAGTGCGAACAATGCCGATAACCCCACAGCCCCTACACCAATAATGGCTGCAACTGTTTCAGGAAGCTTATGACGCCCTGCCGCTAAAAGGACGAAACCAATGAGCGGGAATAAAATTGTTAGATATAAATAACTCATCCGCGCATCTCACTAGCAGCATCCACATCCAGATGATGGAAGCGATGATAGAACTGAAGGACGATCGCAAGACCGATACACGCCTCTGCCGCAGCAAGGGTCAGAATCAGGATAAACATGATTTGACCATCAGGCTGTGCCCATGCACTGCCCGCCAGGACGAATGCCAAAGCAGCAGCATTCATCATGATTTCAAGGCTCATTAAAATGAATAGCAGGTTGCGTCGCACCATTACACCGTAAAAACCCAGTGCAAAAAGAATGGATGCAACGATCAAACCATGCTCTAAAGGGATGTTGCCCATTATTGTTGTTCCTCTTCTGCACCTGGTTCACGTTTACCCAAATGGAATGCTGCAACAAGTGATGCAAGCAATAACATCGCGGCAACTTCTACCAACAATAAGTATTGCGTAAAGAGTGATTGACCTACCGCTTTAGGACCCACCATTTCAGTGCCCATCACCATTGAAGGCTGCACGTAATCTGATTTAAGCACCCAAACCAGGATCAGACCAATCAGGAAGCTCATCAATGCCGGATAAGCCCACGCTGATGAAGTCAACCATTTGCGTTCCTGAGCAACAGTCTGTTCGCCCAGGTTCAGCATCATTACCACGAACACGAATAACACCATGATCGCGCCAGCATAAACGATGACTTCAAGTGCACCCGCAAATGGTGCACCCACGATCAGAAACAGCCCTGCTACAGCAAGGAGTGAAACGATCAGGCTTAATAAAGCATGTACCGGATTCGTGTTAGTCACCACACGAACCGTAGAGACGATGGCCACAAGGGCCATTAAATAAAATGGCCACATCATGGTAATAGACTCCGTACATCAACAGGTGCACTTTCACGCTGTGCCTGACCTTTGTCCTTACCAGCAACTGCCATACCGGTTACACGGTAGAAGTTATAGTCTGGATATTTACCAGGACCAGAAATCAGCAAGTGTTCTTTTTCGTAGACTAAGTCTTGACGAACATATTCGCTTAATTCGAAATCTGGTGTCATTTGAATCGCAGTCGTAGGACATGCTTCTTCACACATACCGCAGAAAATACAACGAGAGAAGTTGATACGGAAAAATTCCGGATACCAACGACCATCTTCACGTTCTGCTTTTTGGAGTGAAATACAGCCTACCGGACATGCAACCGCACACAGGTTACATGCCACACAACGCTCTTCGCCATCTGGGTCACGCGTTAACACGATACGACCACGGAAACGTGGTGGCACGATTTCTTCGGCTGGCACTTCCGGATATAAAATGGTGTCACGTTTGCGCGTTGCATGGGTAAATACCATGAACAACGTACGAACGATTGACCCGAATCCAGCTAGAAATTTAAACATTTTGTTCTCCCTGCTGTCTTAGGCCTGATTCAACAGAATCACAGCACCAGTCACCAAAAGGTTAACCAACGCCAATGGCAAGCAAATTTTCCAACCAAAGTTCATCACCTGGTCATAACGTGGACGCATTAAAGAACCACGCGCCAATACAAACATCATTACGAAGAATGCTGTTTTAATAATGAACCAGAATGCTGGTGGAAGGAAATCAAGACCAAATGGTGCTAACCAGCCACCGAAGAACAGGGTTACGATCAATGCAGAGATCAGTACTACGTTTACGTATTCCGCAACGAAGAACATACCCCATTTCATACCGCCATATTCTACGTGGTAACCTTCCGCCAGTTCCTGTTCCGCTTCTGGTTGGTCAAATGGGTGACGGTGAGTTACCGCAACACCTGCAACCACGAAGATCAGGAAGCCTAAGAACTGAGGAATGATAAACCAGACATCTTTCTGTGCTTCTACGATTTCACGCATGTTGAATGAACCGGCAATTGCCACTACACCCATCAGAGAAATACCCAGGAACACTTCATAAGAAATGGTTTGCGCTGCTGAACGTAGACCACCAAGCAATGCGTATTTGTTGTTAGAAGACCAACCACCAAACAGTACTGCATATACCGCAATACCTGCCATTGCCATGAAGAACAACAGACCGATACTCATGTCTGCAACACCTAGGTAAGGTGATACAGGAATAACCATGAACGACAGCACCGCAGTTGCCATCGCAACTGCTGGAGCCATACGGAAAGTCAATTTATCGGCAAATTTTGGTGTCCAGTCTTCCTTGAACATGATTTTCAGCATGTCGGCAACAATCTGGAACATACCGCCCGGACCTACACGGTTCGGACCGTAACGGTCTTGCCACAAGCCGAGTAAACGACGTTCAATAAAAGACATCAACGCAGCGATCAGTACTACAACCAGTAAGATCACGATCGCTTGAAGTACTGAATAGGCGATTGGCCAGTTTTCAGCCCACAGCGGCGTTTGACGGATTAATTCTTGTTCCATGAATTACGCTCCTACCGCGACTGAAACAGGCTCTGCAAGAGATACCGTTGGTGCAAGACCAATTGGGTAGCCAATATAACCTGTTGGTAAGTATTCAATCACTTGTACAGGAAGAACGATTGAAGTCTCGCCTGCTTTCACAGTGATCTTCTGACCGTCTTGCAGGTTCAAGCGTGTAGCATCCTGTTCGCCCACTGCAAATACTGCGTCAGGAATACGTGATTCCATTGCCGGAGTTTTAATGGTGAACTCGCCAGATGCAAAGATGTGATGCATTGGTACCAGACGGAAGCTTTCAGCATTTACAAGCACAGGTGCTGGTGCAACGAAGCTACGCGCTGGACGTTTTGGTAAACGGTCGAATAAACGAACGCCTGAATCACCGCCTTTTAAGTGACCGCCCACTTCATCCTGGTATTTGTTCCAGGCTTGTGGTGAGTTCCAGCCTGCAGACCAAGCAAATGGTACCAGTGAAGATGGAGTCTCATCACCGACATAACCTTCCATAGAGAATGTTAATGCAGTGTCTTTATCAGTAGGCTGTTTCGGCTCATGTACAGACAATGGCGCACGCATCGAAGTACGACCTGAATAACGACGTGGTTCACGTGCCACTTTCAAACCATGGACACGGAAGCCTGCATCTGGTGCTACATCCAGAATACCTTCAAGTGCAGGAACGTTACTTGCTACTGACTCGATTACATCATCCAGTACAGTCCAAGAAATCGCTTTGCCTTGTACGCCTGTTTCCAGTGCGTGTAACCAGCGCCAAGATTCTTTGATCGCCAGTTCCGGATTGTAGTAGTTAGGGTCATACACTTGGTAGAAACGTTGTGCACGGCCTTCTTGAGAAACGACAGTACCATCACCTTCAGCAAATGAAGCAGCCGACAGTACGATATTGGCTTTCTTCACAGTCGCAGTTTCAGAGTGATCCAATACGATCACTTGTTTGCCTGCAAGCGCAGCATCCAACTGAGCTGCTGGTAAACGACGGTATAGATCATTTTCTACAATTAGGACAGTGTCATAGTCTTGTGCAAATGCTTGTTCAAGGCTTTGACCACCGAAGATTGCCAGCCCCATTGAGTTCACTTCAGGAACAGTCAAGGTCAAGCCCGCATTACCCAGGTTTTGTGCTACTTGTGCAGCAGCTTCCATGATGGTTGCGTCTTGTAGACTTGTACCAGAGATGATCAGTGGTTTCTTGGCAGCTTTCAGCGTATCTGCAATGGTTTGTGCAAATGCTTTCGCATCGTCATCAAGACCAGTGATGATTTCACCTTTCACGCCCGCAGCAATCGCGAAGCCTAAACGTGCGATGTCATTTGGAGAAGCAACTACTTCACCTTCCGCAACGTCAGACAAACGTGTTTGTGTTGCAGCCAGAATGTAAATCGGAGATTTCGCATCTTGGGCAATACGTTGTACAGGTTCAGCCAGCCATTCTTGGGTACGGCGCTCTGCAGCCATTTCCTTGCCTTTATTTTTCGCAGCTTGGCGAACAGATAAAGCCATACGTGGCGCAGTTTGAGTCAGGTCTTCACCCAGAATCAGTACCGCATCATAGCTTTCGATTTCACGCATGTTCGGGTTATAAACACCCTCGGTTTGCATGATCGATGCAGCCAGTTCAACCAGATTTTGCTCTTTTTGAGCCATACCAGTTGAGTAGTTGTCTTGACCAACTAACTCACGTAGTGCGAAGTTAGCTTCAAGTGATGCACGTGGAGAGCCGATCCCCAGAACTTTTTTGCCCTGGATTTTCGCAATTACGGTATCCAATGCTGTATCAACAGAAACAGTTTCTACATTTGTACCAGTACGGAACTGTGGCTGACGAGGACGGTCTTTACGGTTTACATAACCGGTACCGAAACGGCCTTTATCGCACAGGAAGTATTGGTTAACTTCACCATTGAAACGGTTTTCAACACGGCGAAGCTCGCCATAACGCTCACCCGGAGAGATGTTACAACCTGAAGAACAGCCATGACATACGCTTGGTGCGTACTGCATGTCCCATTTACGGTTATAGCGTTCTGAGTGAGTCTTATCGGTGAATACACCAGTCGGACATACTTCAGTCAGGTTACCTGAGAATTCAGATTCCAAAGTACCTGATTCCGGACGACCGAAATAAACGCGAGAAGCGTTTGCATATACGCCGAAATCCGTACCGCCCGCATAGTCTTTGTAATAACGAACACAACGGTAACATGCGATACAACGGTTCATCTCGTGCGCAATGAACGAACCAAGTTCTTGGTTGTAATGCGTACGTTTGGTGAAACGGTAACGACGACGGTCGTGTTGAGTCATTACTGTCATATCTTGCAGGTGACAGTGACCACCCTCTTCACAGACTGGACAGTCGTGCGGGTGATTGGTCATCAAGAATTCAACAACAGAAGCACGGAAATCTTTCGCTTCTTTGTCTTCAATCGAGATGTAGGTATTGTCAGCAGCCGGTGTCATACATGACATGACCAAACGACCACGCGTATCTTCTGGATTCGCGTATTGAGTCACAGCACATTGACGGCAAGAACCGACAGAACCTAAGGATGGATGCCAACAAAAGTATGGGATGTCGATGCCAAGACTCAAACATGCTTGCAGCAAGTTTTCCGAGCCGTTGACTTCATACGATTTTCCATCGACATGAATTGTAGCCATAGTCGAATTCCTTAAGCTTGTTCTACGTTGCGGGTTTGAGCGGCAGCATTTACGACTTTCGCTTCAAATTCGCCACGGAAATGTTTGAGTGCGCCCATTAACGGTTCCATAGCACCTGGTGCGTGAGCACAGAAAGTTTTACCAATCCAAAGCTTACGAGTCAGTTCTTGTAAGTGATCGATATCTTCTTTCTTGCCAGTACCATCTTCAAGTGCTTTAAGCGCTTTCACCGCCCAAGGTAAGCCATCACGGCAAGGTGTACACCAGCCACATGATTCACGCGCAAAGAATTCTTCGAGGTTACGAGTCGCTGAAACCATACATTGGGTTTCATCAACCACCATCAATAGACAGGTACCTAAACGTGAACCTGCTTTCATGATGCTTTCCGCATCCATCGGAAGATCGATATGCTCAGCAGCCAGGAAGTCAGTTGATGCACCACCGGGTAACCATGCTTTCAGCTTCAAGCCGTCACGCATACCACCAGCATGTTCTTCAATCACTTCACGTGCAGTTGTACCGAATGGCAGTTCCCAAAGACCTGGGAATTTCACCTTACCTGAAGCACCATAAATTTTTGTGCCAGGATCTTTCGATTTGCCTGCAGATAGACCGATGTACCATTCTGGGCCACGCAACATGATGGCTGGCAAGTTGTTGTAAGTCTCTACGTTGTTCACAATCGTAGGACGACCCCAAGCACCTGCAACCTGCGGGAATGGTGGTTTGGTACGCGGGTTTGCACGGCGACCTTCAAGCGAGTTAATCAATGCAGTTTCTTCACCACAGATATAACGACCCGCACCGGTATGCACGTGTAACTCGAAGCTCCAGCCAGAATCCAGGATGTTTTCACCCAGGTAACCTTTGGCACGAACCTGCTCAAGTGCTTCGTTCAGGTACTTCGCCGCTTCGATGTATTCACCACGGATGAAGATATAACCTTGAGTTGCTTCAAGGGTATAAGCTGCAATCAGCATACCTTCGATCAGCTGGTGAGGAAGATCTTCCATCAACAGACGGTCTTTGAAGGTACCTGGTTCCATCTCATCGGCATTACAAATCAGGTAACGTGGACCTGAATTGTCATTTGGCGCCATCAGCGACCATTTGATCCCTGCCGGGAAGCCTGCACCACCACGACCTTTTACGGTTGCTGCTTTTACGACTTCCAGCACTTCTTTCGGTGTCATAGACAGGGCTTTTTTAAAGCCTGCATAGCCTTCAAGCGCTTCGTAGTCATCAACGTGACGGACATTCGCCTGTTTGCTTAGACGCCAAGTCAGTGGATGCGTTTCCGGGTTACCGTCGCCATAAATTGGTTTTGGTTCGGTATTCATACATACTTCTCCAATAACTGTTTAATTGATGTCACTTCCACGAGACCGTGAGTGTCTTCATCAATCATGAGGGTTGGACCTTTGTCACAGTTACCTAGGCAGCAAATTGGAAGCAAGGTAAAACGGCCATCCGCTGTGGTTTGGCCGAACTGGATACCCAATTCACGCTGGAATGCTTCTGCTAAAGTCTCCGCACCCATCAAGAAACACGCAATTGAGTCACACAGTAAAATTACGTGACGACCCACTGGCTGACGGTAAATACGGTTATAGAACGTTGCAACCCCTTCCAAATCGGCAAGGCTCATGCTGAGCATTTGCGCGATGGCATTCATTTGAGCATCGTCTACCCAGCCATTACGGCGTTGTACACATTTGAGCGCATCAAGACACGCTGCACGTGGGTACGGGTAATGCCCAATGTGATGTTCAATTTCGTGGATTTCTTCCGAAGTTAAAATCCCTTCAACATTCACACGTGGCTTTTTATCAGTCAAAATCATCATAATGCGTTTACCCCTTAGCGATCCACGTCAGCCATTACGACGTCGATTGTCGCTAAATAAATGATTAAGTCAGATACAAGACTGCCGTTAATCACAGAAGGCATTTGCTGTAAATGCGTGAAAGTTGGTGTACGAATACGGGTACGGTAACTCATGGTTGACTTGTCTGAAGTCAGATAATAAGTCGACGCACCTTTCACCACTTCTGCCATCACAGATGATTCACCTGCAGGCATTACAGGACCCCAAGAAACGCTCAAGAAGTGCGTAATCAAGGTTTCAATATCTTGTAATGTTTTGTCTTTTGGTGGTGGAACAGCCAGTGGATGGTCCGCTTTGTACGCACCAGAAGGCATATTCTCTAGACACTGCTTAATGATTTTCAGTGACTGTTCGATTTCACGGAAGTGAACAATCACACGAGCATATGCATCGCCTTCGTACTCAACTGGCACTTCGAAATCATAGTTTTCATAACCACTGTATGGACGGTATTTACGAACATCAAAGTCGATACCTGTCGCACGCAGACCAGTACCTGTTACGCCCCATGCCAATGCAGATTTCGCATCGTATTGAGCCACATTACGGGTACGACCCACAAATACAGAGTTTTTCAGTGCTGCAGTATAGTATTCGTTCAAACGCTTAGGCATCCAGTCGAGCAAGTCTCGAACCAGTTTTTCCCAACCATTTGGCAAGTCATGTGCAGTACCACCGATACGGAACCATGCTGGATGCATACGGTAACCGGTGATCGCTTCCACGATGTCATACACTTTCTGACGGTCAGCGAACATATAGAATACTGGGGTCATACCGCCGGCATCCTGAATCGCAGTACCGATGTACAGCAAGTGGTTATTGATACGGAACAGTTCCGACATCATGACACGGATACATTGTGCGCGGTCAGGAACAGTGATTCCCGCCATTTGCTCAATAGACATGACATAAGGCATGTTTTGCGCACAACCACCCAGGTAGTCAACACGGTCGGTATACGGGATGTATGAGTGCCAGGTTTGACGCTCACCCATTTTTTCCGCACCGCGGTGGTGATAACCAATATCAGGTACACAATCCTTAATTTCTTCACCATCCAGCTGCAGAATCACACGGAAGGCACCATGCGCAGACGGGTGGTTAGGACCCAAGTTCAGGAACATGAAATCTTCATCTGCATTACCGCGCTTCAGACCCCAGTCTTCTGGCACGAAACGTAGATGTTCCTGTTCAAAGTCCTGCTTGGCTTTGTCTTGAATATACGGGGTATATTCAGTCGCACGTGCAGAATATTCTTTACGTAGCGGGTGACCTTCCCAGTAGGTTGGCAACAAGATACGACGGAGCATTGGATGCCCTTCGAAATTGATGCCGAACATGTCATAAGCTTCACGCTCATACCAGTTCGCATTTGGCCAGATATTCGTTGCGGTCGGAATATTCAGATCGCTGTCACTTAATGCAACTTTAATACGAATGTCACAGTTACGCTCTAAAGATAATAAATGATAGAACACTGTGAATTCTGACGCAGGCAAACCGTCACGGTGCGTACGTAAACGCTCATCTACTGCAGACAAGTCGAATAGCATCACGTATGGACGTGGCACGGTACGCAAGAACATCAATACTTCTTGTACACGTGCGCGCTCAACCCAAACTGTCGGGAAATCCTCGAAAGTCGTTTGCACAAAGAAGTTCTCACCAAACTTGGTTTTGAGTTCTTCAATGATGGCAAATGCTGGGCGTGAATCAACTGCTGTTGATTCTGGCATAGCAATGTCAGTTTCAGCCATTGGCTTGGCTTCCTATTTAATACAAATTCAGTCAACCTAAACGACAACTACACCCATAGCGGGTGCACAACAAAAAACCGGTCGTTTAAATTATTTAATTTCATCCATAGAGCGTAAGTTCTTCACAGCCACACGCTGGTCTTTCTTACGGTCACGTTCCGGCATCATCTTTGGCTTATACACTGGCTTAAGATCATCACCGATTACCGCAGACAGCGGACGACGCTCTAATTGAATTTGGTCTTGTAACAGCATTAATGCCTGGATTAATGCTTCAGGACGTGGTGGGCAGCCCGGAACGTACACATCTACCGGAATAATCTTATCCACACCTTGTACGACTGAATAGATATCGTACATACCACCTGAGTTCGCACACGCACCCATTGAAATAACCCATTTCGGTTCAAGCATCTGTTCATACAGACGTTGAATTACCGGAGCCATTTTCACGAAGCATGTACCTGCTACGATCATCAAGTCTGCCTGACGCGGTGAAGCACGGATAACTTCGGCACCAAAACGTGACAAGTCATGTACACCGGTCAAAGTCGTTGCATATTCAACGTAGCAGCAAGATGTACCAAAGTTAAATGGCCAAACTGAGTTCTTACGACCCCAGTTCACTGCTGTGTGCATTACATCCTCTAGGCGAGTCATGAACACATTTTTATTCACTTCTTCTTCTAGAAGCGGATCTTCTACAACGATACGCTCTTGAAGTGGATATTCATCAGCATTCGGATTCGCACGGGTTAATGTATATTTCATCCCGAGTTACTCCTTATCAGAGGGTTGAACTTGTGATTTTTTCACAAGACCAGATGATTGAGCTGGGATTTGACCAGTTGGATCCATAACCAATTCTTCAACTGAGTTGAAGCGCGTAATTTCTGCAAGATCCATATTTGGCGAACCAATTTTAGCTTTGTATCCTGCTGCTTTACGTCTGTCTGAAGGTGCCCAGTTCAGTGCGCCTGTCGATAATTCGTAAACCAAACCAACAAGTAAAACCAAAATAAAGATAGCTGCAGTTGCAAAACCAATCCAACCTACTTCACGAACAGAAGATGCCCATGCATACAGGTAAAGTGCTTCGAGGTCGAAGACTACAAAGAAAATTGCAACTAAATAGAATTTCGCAGACAAGCGGATACGAGCTCCACCTGCGCTGACTACGCCTGACTCAAACTGCTCCTGCTTGGCACGGCCCCATGATTTACCCCCGAGGAGTAATGGGACAGTGAGCATAAAGACGCATAAAAATGTAACGCCGATCACGAAGGCAATAATTGCCCATTCGTATGGAGTAATGGCACTCATGCGGGGATAACTCCTGGCAGGCCGATTTATTAACAAAGAATGTATGTATTGGCCTTCAAATACACCAAACACAAAATTAATCCCGCCAATTGTACCTGATTTTGGATTTCACTTGCTAG
>ERZ1032009.142-NODE-142-length-16226-cov-3.611898_pt1 | contig 16226 bp, 11 predicted proteins | sample MGYA00516700_ERZ1032009 | MGnify/ENA primary metagenome ERZ1032009 (study PRJEB33719, sample SAMN04261292) | wastewater metagenome | biome: rural village; feature: human; material: feces | host: Homo sapiens | place: El Salvador | collected 2013-01-14 ...
GCCCTTGTTGCCATCGGCCCACTTTACCTGCTTTCCGTTATTACCGTTGTTCCTGTTGCTCGCTTTCCCTTTTGTCTTGATCGAAGTTCCAGCTTTTACTTTCTTTGCTCCAGAACTATAGAACTTTATCCATTTGTTCGGACGCCATGGATCTGTGGACGGATCACCGTCTTTCTCATATTTGCTCGAATGAGGCGTGATAGGCAGCTTCTTGTCAAGTGCAGACACAGGAATTTTAAAGGTATAGTATCCATTAACTTTCTTGTACTTTATCCATTTTTTCTTTCCTGCTTTTTTCAATGCGACTTTGATGCTTTTCAGTGCCGCTTCTCCACGTTCCAGTGCTGCGAGTACATCGACATCCGGAACGAAGTCAAGATCCTTTTGAGACAGATCGACAAGAGTATCGCAAGCCTGCACCAGTGCATAGCCTGTGACATGACCGGACGCGTTGATAACAGGCGATGCGATCTCGTCATCTGCAAAATCAAAATCGTCTTCTTCCGGATCATCGTGAATCGGAACGCCGGCGATGGATGCCTTCATCGACATCAGATCAAGCTCTTCTCCTGCGAAATTCGGTGTCCGGGAAACCATAGGCTCCGGCTCATCCGGGAACAAAGGCTGCCCATCCGGGACATGAATGGTTTCCACTCCATAGAAAGGACTGTTCTTATCCTCTTCGGTGTAAACTTCCGCCTCATCTGAAAGATTGTCCAGCGCATCCAAAGATCCTGCTGCCGGAATCTCATCCAGAGGCTCATCTTCTGCATTTTCTTCTATAGATTTTGTACTCGGCTTTTCATCCGTATCAACCGTTTCCAGTCTGCGCTGAGCTTCTTCCAATCTCTTCTGCGCTTCTTTTCTGGATTCTTCATCACGAATGCTACGGATGATGCCGGATAATAAGTTGGCGGAAAGGGTCAGTTCAGAATTACGAGCCTGGAATTGACGAATCTGTTTTTCCAGCTCTTCCTGCTGCTCTTTTGTAAATGTGGTTGCTTCCGCGAGCGGATAAAACGGAATCTCGCCCTTCTCGCAAAGTTCCTGAACATACGGAGTTGCTTTTAAGATGGCTTCGTACCGCTGTACCTGTCCGGCACCGATGTTGAAGAATTTTGCGCAGGCATCGCGTGTTCTTCCTTCAAACTTTTCCTTGGCGAGAACTTCCTTCTTATAGGTATCAATTGCACGTGCATATCCAAGAGGAGAAATCTTACGATTCAATACATTGCTTGCAAGGAGCTTACGCAAAAGCTCAGATTCCGTCATCTCTCCTGCTACGGTGCATGGAATGGTTGTCCAACCAAGCTTTTTTACTGCACGGAGACGCTGATGTCCCGCAAACACCTGATATTTCCCGTTGTGTAGATCCACAACATCAATGCTTCCGGTAAAACCATGCTCTCCGATCTCTTCTGCCAGACGATTTACATCCGCCTCGCTGATACCAAAAATATATTCGTTACTCTCGGTTTCTACAATCGAATCTACGGGAAGATCGATTGTCTGTGCGTTTGTTGTAGTTGCCATACTAGCCTCCACTGAAGGTGATCAATGTTATCCATAGGCATATTATGAACTACTACACCCATACTTTGCAAATGTTCATTGAACATTTGCAAAGTATGGATATGGTATCTGTACCGAGTAGCCAAGGCAGCCTCTCAGGCCCCAGATGGAGCCATCCTCGTGTACGGGCTGGTTCACGCAGCCTCTATCGCGGGTATCAGCCGCTTACTTTGTATAATGCTTCAAATCGAACAACCTTCAGGTTTCTGAGAACAGATGCGATGTTATAACCATCAAGGAATTCCGGACAGGCTTTCCTGCCGATATTGGCCGCACCGTTCAGATCTGCATTGACACGGATACCGCTGGCTGTTTTATACAGTCCCCTGTGTATCCGTCTTCCGGAGAACTGGTACTGCTCCGTATTGTCCTTTCTCCAGACAGGAATGCCATCTCTGTCGATGGCACTTGCCTTGGAGGTATAGCTCTCCTCCTGATCGATACAGCGGATGCCGGCTCTATCACACAGATAATGGAGCATCTGTCTCAACTGATAAAACGGCATCTGAACAAAGTTCTGGTTATTCACATGTCCGATGTTGGACTCCTGCTTCCAGAATTTACTCACACCCAAAATGAGTACACCAATACGATTTGCAACGCACCAGGAAACCAGATGCTTTGCAACCTTATGGAAAAAGTCCATTAGAAACCATTTACGGTTTGCAGACAGATCCGACATCCGCTGTGTGGTAGGGCAATGAAATGTCTCCGGATCGTGTCCCTGCATCATGCAGGACTTTAAACGAGCCGTTTCTTTATTGAACCACTGATTTGCGGCTTTGGCAGCCCCGCCTTTGTAAATAAGACACGGAACTTCCGCATCGGTTACGACGGCTGCGAGGTTGTCTACGCCAAAATCAACGGCTGCCATATAAGGCATGTTTCCGGACGGTATGCCATCCATGGTTTCATATGTTACGAAAAGAACAAAGTCATTCCCGGATCTGGAACACTTGACTTCTTTCAGCACTGCGTCATCCGGGATACTGACGGCAATCGTACAATCCGTCAGCGGAAACCGAAGAATGCCGTCTTTCACCAGGCACCCTTGATTAGTAAACGGAACCTGTCCAAAATCGGATTTTACATAGCCCGGCATCTTCGGTTTTCCGAGATATTTGTCTGGATGTAGTTTCCAGTCCCTTAATGCTTTTAACCAGTTCTGGAAATCCGCGCAGGCCTGCAGCACAATGAGCTGCGCGGTCTGCATCGGAAGTCCGGAAAAGAAATCCGGATTTTTGGTAACACGCATCAGCTTTTCGAGGGCAAATCCGGGAATCACAGATTTAATCTCTTTTTGAGACGGATATGCGTCATACAGAGCTTGTACTTCATCCCGAACTTCCAGCTCATGTGCTGTTGGGCAGTCCTTTCCGCAGATTGTAAAGCTGTTCCGGATTCGAAACAGTGCTGCATTCCGAAGCAGCTTTGCCTTTCGAGACATACCATCCAGATAGGCATACAGCTCCGGATACCGGACCTGCCTGATATTCAGTTTTGTAACGCTGTATGCCATTGGATGTTCCTTTCAATATGTTGCAAAATAACTGTATTACAAGTATTATTATAGCAGAACATGCATTTGGGTGCAACTTATCACAAAGGTTTCAGGGGTTTATTTATGAAGAAGGTCAATCACGATTATTACGTATCGAGGCATACCTGTTATCTGCTTCAATATCATATGGTCTTTGTTACAAAATATCGAAAGCCAGTTTTGCAGGGAGCCATTAAGGATTATGTTTATTTTCTGATCGCAAACAGCCTGGAGACTCGTGGCTGTAAACTGATTGATATCAATGGAGAGCCAGACCATGTACACATTTTATTTGAAGCAGGACCAGAGACGTCTCTTGTGGAGACCGCCAATGTTTTGAAGACCAGAACGGCAAGAATGACACGTAAACGATATCCGGAAGAGATGAAAAAGTACTTTTGGGGAGACAAGCCGCTGTTCTGGTCGGCAAGCTACTTTGTAACAACGGTCGGGTATAATAGTTGCGAGGCTGTTGTCAGGTACATACAAAATCAAGGGCAGGACTAACTCAGCCCTGCCCTGGCATTCACCACCACCCATGCGGTACGTTGTTTCACAGCCCGAGCGGGCTCGCTCAAAGTCCTATGGATGGCGTACTCTGCTACGTTGCACTTATAGTCGCAAGGCTTCACGAGCGAACAGTCAATGCTCGTGCGGACTTTCTGCATCAGTTATCTACTTCGATTGTCAGGACAAATGCGATCATCAGGATCGAAAATCTCAATATTCGTGGCATGCTGAAGAACCATATGCTTGCACGTTCAATTTCGGACGTATCATGGGGCACGTTTTTCGGCATGCTGGAATATAAGGCATTCATCCATGGCGGTCAGGTGATTGCTGTTCCGAGATTTTTTGCGCCTAGCCAACTGTGCTCCTGTTGTGGAAAGCAGAATCCGGAAGTCAAGGATCTTAAAATCCGAAGCGGGATTTGCCCTGTATGCGGAGCCGTCCATGGCCGGGATGAACTCAACCTATGCGGAAAGAAAAAACGATAAGGTATAATATACTAAAAGACTATTAATATTCCACGCGCAAGCGGGGATCATCCGTTTCCCGGAGGGTTTTATGGCAAAAATTGAAATTCTTGGCATTGATACAGGAAATTACGCAACAAAAACGGAGCACACGTCGCTCCCAAGTGGATTCCTTGAAACAAAGGATATCCCAACCATTAACGGTGGGCAGTACATGAAATATGGTGGGCAGATCTATGTCCCGTCAGATACAGCACGCGTTGAGTATATCAGAGATAAGACAGTTGATGACACGCACTTTCTGCTCACCCTTCTGGGTATCGGGTCGGAGCTTTACTATCGGATAGGCAAACAGCCCAAAGGAGACCTTCAAAAAGCAGCAGATGAAATTGAGGAAGTGTATGTAGCCGTAGGGCTTCCGCCTGCGCATCACGCGTCATTGGCTTCTGCGTACAAGGAATACTTTATCCGGCATTTTGGAAAAACCACGGAGTTTATCTATAACGGGATTCATTTTTCTTTCCGTGTCCCGGTAGTCCGCGTCCTGGCACAGGACTATACCGCGGTTATGGAATACAACGCGAAATCCAAATACGCAAAGATGGAAAATGGACGCTTTATGATTTCCCAGTTCTATGCGGTAGATATCGGAGGGAAGACTGTTGATTATGTGGAAATCAGAGACGGGAAAGCTGTTTCTTTCGATTCCGTAAACGATGGCATACTTACCATGTTTAACACAATTGAGAAGAACCTTCGGCGCGACGGATATACTGCAGATGATATTTTGTGTGAAAAGATCCTTCGAAGAGATCCGATCAGAACAGAGCCGGAAGTGCAGGAAGCAGTCATCCGACAGGCAGGCGAGTGGACAGATAAGATCCTGCGCGCGATGAACAATAATATCAATCTTCGTTCTGCTCCGGTTGTGTTTATTGGAGGTGGCAGCAGGCTTCTTCGACCTTTTATCAAGGAGAGCCCTCTTCTTCGCGAATTCGAGTTCCTTGGAAGCGCATCTGCAAACGCCGTAGCATACGGAAAGTATATGCGTGATCTGTATCGCTCCGGAGGACTTCGATGAGTACCGAGAAGGGTCGGTTTTCCTGCTACATTGATCTATCCAAATCAAAGAAAACCGCACAGGCATATTTCTTTCTGAAGGGGCTTGGCAATCTCAGACAGGATATCATCATCGACATGGTTTTACGCACACTTGGGGATGATATTTCTCTGGATTTTGAGCATATGTCGAGGGCAGAAATCCTGTCTGTCTACAATAAAAATGTCTATACCAAAGCTGCAACTATGCCGTATGCCGAAAATGGCAGTACTTCTGCTCTTCCATCTTTTGACGTTGCCGTAAGCATGCCAAAGGAAGAAGCGAGAAATCTGCGGAAAGAAAACGAAGAGCCAGAAATGCCGGCTTCTTATAGATATAAAGAAGAACAGGAAGATCAGACAGATAGTAACCAAATACCAGATACTCCGAAAAGAGCGGAGACAGCAACAGAAATTGAGTCTGAAAAGCCGTTCCAGTTGGAAAGCGAAAAACCGCAAAGTGATTCACGGGTAGGGCTCAGACAGGTTTCTGTTCAAAGACGGCAGCCGCAGCCTGCGCCGAGTACATTTGAAGATTTTTCCAGTACAAACGAAAGTGGCTCCGATGGCTTTGATACCGGCGAAGATAATTCGGATGATCTCGATAACATTCCAGACGATAATTCTGCTTTTATCACAGATATGATTCAAGACAATTTTCAGGAGAGCAAAAAGGTATGAGTTTCCTTACATTAAAACAAAAAATAGCAACAACTGCTCTTATGGTAATTGCGACCGTAAATCAGTATACACTTCCAAGCTCCTATGCGGATTTTTGGTGGACTACGCTGGAAAAAGATCAATATTACCAGAAATTTTCGAACTCGCAGTCTCCGGTTATCAACGGAATTATTGCCGGACTTCAGATTGGAAGTCCTCTTTGTAAAACATACTGTTACTTTTTCTTTCCTCTCTTGTTTTGTATCAATATGATTTTGCTGGCAACAAGCAAAGAGGACAAGGCACTTGGCATGTGTAAAACCGCATTGATTACGGAAATCATTGTGCTTCTTCTGATGATCTTTTTGCCGCAGCTGATTCTTGCTGCAATCAATGCCGGCGGAACATCGATCTGAAAGCTTGAAAATCAGACATATTTTCCATATAAAAAATATGGGTATAATATACATATAATAAGAAAGGAGAAGGATTCCGATAGATTCACGGAATTCAGGGGACCAAAATAATGAATATGAAGGGCGTAACTTCTACTCAGTCTCCTCTCGCAAAGGTCTATAACTTTGTGATGGAGCACAAGGCAGTCGTCATGGCGAGCCTTGTTGTCGGTTTTCTGTTTCTTCTGACATTTTCCATGCCTTCCAGAGCAGATACGATTTGGAACGTAGCAGCCTCAGCATCAGACAGCCTGATCAAGAACATCAAGGATCTGTACTGCAAGGCGATCTTCCCTCTTCTGTTTGTTCTGGATCTGATCCTGATGGCGCTGACTAAGGATGAGAAGAAGCTCGCAATTGAAAAGCGGGCACTGCTGATCCTGGTGATTGTCTTTGTTGCAATCTATGGCGTCTATGTCATCAGAGATACCGTTCTCGGTCTGGCAAATCAGGTAGAGAGCTCCAGCGGTGGAATTTAAACGCCAGAAGGCGGAGAGCAAAATGCGGTGGTGGGGGTTCCTGCCGCCGCTTTTGTTTTGCCAATCGTCCGTATTCCTCGCGTAAGCGGGGATGATCCTCTATTCAACGAAAGGACTGATGTATCATGTTCATTCTCGGAGTTACCGTTGCTGCGCTTGGGATTGTTCAGTTAGCAACACATTTTCATTCATGGGATTCCATCCTGACAAACTCGATGACGCAGATGACCATTCACCTGCAGGCACTGGTCCGTATTTTCTGCGGACAGTTTTTCTATGCATTCAAAAGATTTGACTCATCTCTTGATGAACTGCTCAAGATGTTTGGCGTATCAGGCACTTCGCTGGCTGATCTCAACTGGATGGATTTTCGTCCGAATGGGACCGTTTTAAATGCCTTTGCCGCTTTTGCAATGATCGGCGTTTTTGTTTCCGTCCTGATTCTGGTCATCTCGCTGTTCAAAATCGCGCTCGCTCCGATTGTCGAAGCAAGAGAAAAGCCGCTGACAGTTGTGGTACGTTTTATGATTGCCATGATCCTGATCTTCTATTCGCCAAGTATCATCAGTGTGATCTCTGATGGAGCAGGAGTACTCAATGAGCAAATTTCAAATCTGGCGACGGGATACGGAAAGGCCGTTGATGAGAACGGTGACATTTTTAAGCAGGTCACACATTACGAGCAAATAGAAGATGTAATCGGGAACAGTATTACAGAAAATTCGGAAACCGATGGTGCGCCGGAGGGTGCACCGGATGCCAATGCTCTTCAGATTGCAGGAGAAGCCCTGGTTGAAATCATATGCAACCTTGTTCTGATGGTGGAATTCTTAAAGCTGCTCTCAGAAATCTGTATGCGCGAGATGGTGCTTCTCATGCTCTATATGTTCTTCCCTACCATGGCGGGAACCATGGTCAGCAGAGATACGGAGACGATTTTCAAACGCTATTTTCAGGCCCTCATCGTGCAGATCCTTCTGGTGTCTACGTCTATCATCTGGTACTGGATGTTTATGAATTTGTGTTCCACGATGGATTTCCATACATTCGGAGTTGTAGTCGGAATGCTGATGGAAGTTGGATTTGTACAGATGGTAAAGAACGTGGATAACCACCTGGCACAGCTTGGCGTATCTTCCGCAGCAGTATCCGGCAACCTGTTTGATTCCATTATGGGAACCATTCATACAGTTTCCTGCTCGCTGTCACAGATCGGCAGGCTTTCCAAAGGAGTCGATCGTGCTGCAGGACCTGTTATCAAAGATACGATGAACAAAATAGGCGGACTTGGAGGAAATGTACCGGATAAAAACGGACTTCCAAACAAAGGTCAGCCGGTGTCTGTTCCTCCTGATAAGTTAAGGGACGCAAAGCCTGGTTCCGCAGCGGGAGAAGCAGTCAATGCGGCGATGAACAGCTCCGATATTTTCAACGGAAGCATGGATCACGATCAGAGAGATGCCTGCATTAAGAATACCTTTGGCGAAGCAAATCTTGCCAAGATGGCGGCAGAAAACGGAATCAAAACCATGCCGACAGAATGGACGAGAAACAGAGATGGCTCCTTCACAGGACACGGAGCAGAATTTGCATCCGGAAACAAGGGAGACATTACTCTTTCTTCCGCGAGCAAGGTGGCTCCCGGAAGTACAACAGGCGAGAAATACGATATGGCAAACGGCAGAGCAAACGAGCAGTTTGTTGTGGGTGCAGGAGGAAAGATCAATCAGAGAGACGTTTCCCTGGCACACGCCCCGCAGACCAATGGCGAAGCTGTTTCGCAGACCGGACATACGCTTGGTGAACTCAAGCAAAATCCTGGTATGGCAGCAGGCTATATGAACAGTACAGAATCCTTCATGCAAAACAGTGTTCTTGGCGGCAAGGATGACAAGGACTCCATCCGCTCCAACATGGCGGACAGCGGAATCAGCATAAAGGATGGATCCATGAACTCCGGACGTGATGGGCTGGTTCACGGAAAAGCAAATATTGGCAAAGCGGGCGAGCAAAGTGTCGTCATGGGCTCCGAGAGCGAGCTTCGAAACGCCGGCTACTCCAATCTTGCAACCTTTAAGGACGCAGATGGAAACAACCTTGCAATGGCTCTTGCAAAGGATGCTCCAAAGGGTTCTCTGAATACTACAGAAAACATGACAGACGCGCAGGCACAAATCCTTGGTGGCGAAAGTGCACAGCAGTTTAAGGACAACGCTATTAACCACGCAGATATGTACTCGAATAATGCGACAAGAAGAAGTGATGTTTCGGATAGTCTGGATAACAGCAGCGTTTCCGGCGATGCCTTCAAGCAGTCTGGAATTAAGATTGATGTAGATTCCAGAGGAAATATCACGGGACAGGTAGAAGGCGGCGCTTCTTACGACTTTGCAAAGGAAGGTCAGGTAGATCTGAATACAGCAGAAGGAATGGAAGATGCTACAGACTTCATTGCAGACGATCCGGCACACCACTTTGTTGACTCTGCAGGTAACAAGTTCTCCGCGGAAGCAAACTTTGATGGCGAGGCCCATGGTGAAGCGGGAGTCTCTTACGACTTCCCGGATGTTTCGACCGAAGGCGATGGCAGCAGAAACGACGCTGGAAATACCATTGCGAATGATAGCTTCCAGAATAATGTTGGCTCTTCAGCAGAGGACATTAGAAATGGCTTTGGCGGATATAGAGACACCAACATTGCCGGCATGACGATTGAAAACAATGGTGCGCAGACTGCGTACGATTCGAATGGAGAAGTTCAGGGCGTTCGTATGGCAAATAAGGCAACGAGCACCAAGGGAAGCCCGGACTATAAGTACGATTTGGCAAGCTCCTCCGGTATCACGGACAGTGCAGAAGCTGCAAATCAGTTTGGCGAACCCGCAACAACCACAGACGGAGGAAAGACCTGGCAGACGCAGAGCGGAATCAGATATGAAAGAATGTCGTCCGCAAATACGAACTTCTACAGCAGGGACAGCGGTCGCACAAAGATTGTGGACGGACAGGATTCGCAGAACCGTTCTTATGCTTATGTTTCCACGGAAAAGCCGAAGGGCTTCTCTTCCAATTCCAGACCTCAAGGTGATGGAAAAAAGGAAAGAAAGAGCAGAAGGCGCAGCGGAGCCAAAAAGTAACTATGGGAAGTTTTTCAGGGGAGAGTGCACGCTCTCCCCTTCTTTTTCATCCATTGAAAGGACTTATTTGCTATGTCAACTGTTCAAGGCGAAGATGTTTACGGCGCGGTTCAAGATGATATCAATGATATCAGGAATGCTGCAGATAAAACGTATCGCGCCGGAAAGAATATTTATGACACGGGGAAAAAAATCCATGATTTTGCCGCAAACAGAGACCATAACCATGGAGAAAATAAAGACGCCGCATCCGGCCAGCCTGCATCGGAGAACGGGAATACCCCTTCTGGGAATACGCCAGGTGCTGCAGAAAATCTGTACGGAGCGGAGGATGCTGCAGGAGGAGGTGCCGCTTCAGGAGGTGCAGTAAATGGTGCAGCCGGCGGCACAGCGGGAGCCGCAGGAGGAGCAGCAGAAGCAGGAGAAGCTGCAACAGGAGGCGCAGGAGCAGAAGCAGCAGGAGGAGCGGCGGCAGCGGGTGGAAGTGCAGCAGCTGCAGGAGGAGCAGAAGCAGCAGGAGGCGCAACAGGTGCGGCGGCAGGCGGCGCAGCAGCGGCGGCCGGAGCTGAAGCAGGAGCCGGCATGGCAGCAGGCGGCTGGGTGGTCGTTGTTGCAATCGCTGTTATTTTGGTGCTCTTCTTCTTTGTCACTCTTTTCACTACCATGCAGGAAGAAGGGCAGGGCAGCGCGGGCGTTCGGTATACATCCTCGCAGTATTCCCAGATACGTGGAAACTACAGCGGAAAATTCGAGGAAGGAAATAATGATGACCGCCCGGAAGATGACCCGGACTATAACGAACTTCAATCACATCAGGGAACTTCTCATTATCTGAAAGCGTACTGCCAGTTCATTCCTTTCATGAAGGGAACGGAAAAGTTCGTAAGCGACATCAAGGGAGATGAACTTCTGGAAGGTACAGTCAAAGAAATGAGCGACGAAAAGGGCTTTGCCAACACTGTGGGCGTTTTTGAAAAAGCAAAAAAGCTTGCGATGCTGGACGGCAAAGACTGGATCAAGGAACTGGAAAGAACCAATCCTCTGGGAGACTGGGACAATGAACTTTCCTCAGAGATTACAATGGGGAAGCTCAATGCCGCGGTGAATGGGTTGTTTAAAGATATCGACTATGCGGAACTCATCGATGTGCTTTCTCAGAATGGGGAATTTGACCTCACCAACATGACAGAGAAAGATTTCCGAAAGGTATTTCTTGGGAACCGCAGCAACCGAACGGACATCTTGCGGAAATACTACTATTTGCACATTAAGCCAAGAAAATCCACGTATGGTGCGGAAGGAGTAGCGACAAAGATTTATGATGTTTTCGGCAATCTTACATACGATAACTCGAACGAGCCACTGGATGTGGGGGATGTCACTCTGGAAAAATATAATTTGGACGAGCTTTACACCATCTGCTCTGGTCCAAACGCAGAGTGGGGCGTAAATCCTGATTTCAACCCGGATTCCACAGACATCAAATCCAAGGTCATGACAAATGCCAAAAAGCTTAACTGGATGGAAACCCGCACAAGGAGATATGGAGGATTCAATATTACAAGCGGGACATGGAATGCGGATACGCCCAACAAACTCTTCGGAAATTGGATTCGATCCGGGCGCGGAGAAATCCGTGAAAGAAGAAGCTTTGATCATGCGGACTTCAAGTATTGGGTATCCGAAACGCTGGACGATTTGTTTTCTGCGCTGCACGGTCTTTTCCAACATGGCGGATCATCAACTACGGGCGGCGGATATATCGAGAATAAGAAAAACAAGAAAATTCTGGATATGTACCGGTACATCAACCAGGGTGAAAATCCGCAGGCCAGTCTTTCGTTTGCGGGAGGAACCTTCCAGCAATATGGCTGCGCTCCTTCTTCCTATATTATGGTGATTGAGTACTTCCTTCGGCAGCAGGTGGATATTGAATCCGCAATCAAGAAATACAGCGCCGGCTCACAGGGAATTTACGGAAATGCCATGATCAATGCATATGGAGGAACATCCAGTCAGTCAAGCTACGGAGGCCCGGAGCAAATCATTTCACAGATTGATGCGGGAAAGCCGGTTATCCTTTCACTTCGCGGGCAGAACTCGTTCCACCACACAAACGGTGGACACTATCTGGTCATCATGGGATATGACGAAGAAGGCTTCTATATGTATGATCCAGGAAGCCGGGAAAACACATATGGCTATGGAACGCAGAACTGTACCGTAACCTACGAACAGTTTGCAAAAGACGCAGGCACGTTTCAGGGAATTTACACGTTCAATTTTGCGAACGTCACGATTCCGGAGTTCTCCGAAAACACAACCGGAGGAACCACAGTAACCTTTGACGTAGATGACGAAACGGTAGCAAAGGTAGAGAGCGCACTTTCCATGAACTTTGCGACCGGTGCAAAGGCATATGCAATGGAGTACGCTCTGCTGACACAAAAGTATGGTTCCAATTTTGCCATCGGCTTTATGGCAAATATGTGCCAGGAATCCGGCGGAACCGGAGGTCTTGATCAAAAGACGAAGAAGGTGTTTACAAGCGGCGCAGACATTCAGGCATATATGAACGCGAATGCAAGCTGGAGCGGACTTGGCATCCATCAATGGACCGCATCCAGAAAGCAGGGACTTCTGAACCAATATCAGGAAGATGGACTTTTGAATAAGTCATCTGTTACGCAGGAAGATCTGATCGCTTCTGAGCTGAACTACCTGATGAAGGAACTGAATGGCTCGGAAAGCGGCGTGATTGCAAAGTGCGAAGGAAAATCCGCATCGGAATGCGCCACCATCATCGCAAAGGAATTCGAGCGCTGCGGCATCGATGGCGGACGGGCAAATAACGCAAAATCCATGTACAACGCCCTGCAAAGAAACGGTGTTCTTGAGTAAAAGGACGCCAAAGTCTGGTAGGAGCGTGGTATAATATTCTATGGCGGAGGACAGCAGAGCCTCCGCCGGGAGGATGACGATGAAAAGACAGATAATAGCAGCCATGATCGTATGCGCAGGTCTTGCGATTTCTGCTTGCGGAAATAAAGAAAACGCTGCAGAAGAAGGCTCGCTTGCCATAAGCGATGCTTCTTCAGAAGAAAGCACGGAGGATAGTGCAGACAATGCTTCCACAAAGAGCAGTGAGGAAGAAAGTAGTGCATCCACAGAGGAAGCACAAACCATTTCCCCGGATGAATACCATCATGTAAAGGCGCATGAGCCGCAGAACCTTCGCGAAAAACATCAGGTGGTTGGCACGATGGATCAGGCAGATGGATATACACTGTTCTATGGGCAGATGAATACATCTGAATATAACTTCTTTGATGATGAGACGTTCGAGTATGAATGGCTTGGCAAAGACTCAAAGGCAAGTTATTCGCAAATTCCGCAGCAGTCCATTAAAGATATTGCAATGGAAGTCGTAGATGACCATGGCTACAATAAAGTATCAGGACTTACCAAACTTGGTAATGACTACGATGATGAATATTACTATCTCGTGTTTGACGACACGTACTATCTGGAAGTAGTTTATAATCCCAATGAACAGGGAGCCTATGCTATCCTGGAAGGATATGACCTTCCGGAAGATGTGGAAAAAGTGCCGTCTAAGTACGCCGATTGGGACGCATATGAAGAACGACATAAAGTAGAGGTGGCAAAGAAAGCGGAAGAAAAAAAGAATCAGCCGGAAGAAAACGCAGCAACTGCAGTCACAACGTTCGATGACGGAGTTACGCTTATGAGTAACGGAGAGTTGATCGGAACGGACTCACCGGATATCATTGGTCCAAAGTATGGGTTTGAATTTGAAGACTATGACAAGCTCATCGATGCGGGGCTGAACTTACCTGCGACCTACATCATGAAGCAGGAGCTCAGTAACTACTTGACGAGCAATAATTTAGATCCGTACTCAGCCGGCACAGTCAATTACGTAGCAGGAACTTTTACCTCTTCAGACACAGAGCAGACCTTCGAGGTGACAGTCTCCGGATATCCGGATCTTCTCTTAAAGGCAACCTACACAATTAAAGACAGAACTATCGCCTATGAAAATGTGAAATAATCGAAAAATTATGAATGCCGGGGGAGAAATCCTCCGGCATTTTTTGTATTTCCCATACGGTAAAAAATGAGTTCAAAATATAGTATAATATACATGAACCGAATAACAACGGAGAAGGTGGATCAAAAAAATGGTGGATTTAATGGATTTTTTTAGTGTTTTCCCCGCGTTAGCGGGGGTGATCCCAGCAGGGAATGACGGTAGAGGCTGTTGACAGCGTTTTCCCCGCGTTAGCGGGGGTGATCCCTATCTGACAGGCAACAATTTGGATCCGTACTCGTATTCCCCGCGTAAGCGGGGGTGATCCCTTACGGAAGGAAACGGAAAAGATGCCAACGCTGTTTTCCCCGCGTAAGCGGGGGTGATCCACCACCGCCGCAGAAAGGAGGCAGGCAAGGAAATTCCTCACGTGATTAAAATCACGGGTTCCCTTGTCTGGTTTTGCAATGGAAGAGAAAAACTATGTATTTACCATACCGGATAATGTATCCAAAAAAGGACGAATTCTTGGATTCCGGAGAAAAAACCTGATTGAAGCAAGTGTTGCTGCGGTTGTTTTCGGATTGCTGATCGGACTGATTCCGTTCGTTCTCAAAGTAAGAATTATCGTCACAGCCATCATGGCAGGGTCCTGTTTCGTTTTCTTCTTGATCGGCATTCGAAGGCGAAGCGTATCCGAATGGCTGCTTGCATGGCTCAGGTACAAGAACACACCGGAACAGATGAGTCTTTGCAGCCCGCTCTACAAAAAGGAACGGTCCGTACAAGCCTACACGGATACCGGAGAACATCTTTCTTTTGTGGAACAGGTGATTGCCCTGGTCAAGCAGTTGATTAGCACAAAGCTCATGGAAGGAAATGGAAAAGATGCCAACACTCTTCAAAAAATCGTCAACGGAATCCAAAAACTCCGCGGCTAGAGTCAGTAACCCCACGGCTAAAGCCGGGGGCTTGTGGTAAAACAGGCCCTTGCTGACTACCCTAAGTGCTTCGAGCACTACGTTACTCAAGAATGTATGTATAGGCACCGGCGGACGTTTACCCAAATCTGCCGCTCTGCGGTGTGTGATTAAACAGTTCTGAGGGGTCGGAACAGTGTTGCACGCAAAAACCTTGAGATAACATTGGGGATGGGTACCTGACAGCCGAAAGGCTGAGCGGCTTCATTTTTAACCGCAATCTTAAAAAGAGAGGAAGACATCATGCCAAACAAAGTGTATGTCATTAACAAGCACGGGCGTCCGCTGATGCCCTGCTCTCCGGCAACAGCCCGTCATCTGTTAGACGACGGGAAAGCCAAAGTAAAGAAGAGGACGCCCTTTACCATCCAGCTGCTTTTTGGCAGCACCGGCTATACGCAGGAGATTATTCTCGGCGTGGATGCCGGAAGCAAAACCATCGGCCTTTCGGCTTCTACCGAAACGGAGGAACTGTTCTCCGCCGAGGTAAATCCCCGTAACGACGTGGTAGACTTGCTGTCTACCCGCAGAGAGTTCCGCCGAGCCAGAAGAAACCGCAAAACTCGCTATCGTAAGCCACGGCTTAATAACCGCGTGCGGAGCAAGCATAAGGGATGGCTCGCTCCATCTGTGGAGGCCAAAATCCAAGAGCATATCACTGCTATCAAAAGAGTATGTAGTATTTTGCCTGTCAGCAAAGTGGTTGTAGAAACCGCGGAGTTTGACCTGCAGCTTATCAAAGCTGTCGAAGAAGGCAGGCCTGTCCCGCAAGGAGAGGACTACCAGAAGGGAGAGATGTATGGCCACTACAACGTGCGCCAGTACGTCTTGTGGCGTGATGGCTATGCCTGCCAATGCTGCGGAGCACACGCGGACAAGAAGAAAGAGGTGCGGCTCCACGTGCATCATCTGGAGAGCCGAAAAACAGGAGGCGATGCTCCAAGCAATCTTATTACCCTATGTGATAAGTGCCACGAAAAATTCCACAAGGGTATGATCACGGCAGCAAACCTCAAGAAGCGCAAGCGCCGTTCCTTACGGGATGCCACGTTCATGGGCATCATGCGGAAGACTTTATTGCAAAGGCTGCGCTCTGAACTTCCTATTCCCGTTGAGGAGACCAGAGGCTACATCACAAAGGCAACCAGAGAAAAGCGATTGGTTCTGCCAAAGAGCCATACGAACGACGCTCTTGCAATCGCGCAGGGCCCGCATGGGTTCCGCACCGGATACCTTCCAGGCATCCGACAGGCAGCCCGCGTTTATACCATCCG
>ERZ1032009.143-NODE-143-length-16204-cov-6.004520_pt1 | contig 16204 bp, 8 predicted proteins | sample MGYA00516700_ERZ1032009 | MGnify/ENA primary metagenome ERZ1032009 (study PRJEB33719, sample SAMN04261292) | wastewater metagenome | biome: rural village; feature: human; material: feces | host: Homo sapiens | place: El Salvador | collected 2013-01-14 ...
CCAAATCGGTAAAACCAAACATTAGGGTGTAAACCTATTCCGGTTAAAGTCATTCAGCGGCCTTTCGTTCATCTTGCGACAATTGTCGCACAATCGTAGGACAATTGTCGCAAGATTATAGAACAATTGTCGCAAGATCGTGTGACAATTGTCGCAAGATCATCGAACAATTGTCGCTGACCATCCCGACACCGTCGGGTGTCCGTCAAACGGCCGTCCGTGACCCCGAAGGCCTACCAATCGGAGAGATCCGCCGTGGTCTCGATGGCCTGGCGCATCTTCGCGGGTAGGGTGGGGAAGAAGCGGTAGCCCGTGATGCGCTCCACCTGTGCGAGGGTGTTCACATACGCGTCTTTCTTCCGGTTGCCGTCGGTGTTGCGACAGATGAAACCGATGGCCTTCGGCTGTCCCTCCAGACAGAGGACGACCTTGAAGAACGCCTCTGGTACCGCCACCTTGTGTTTGCCGATGCGGCGGTGCCGCTGGTTGAGGAAGATGGGGCCTGCGATGATGTATATCTTGCCGTACCGCCGTGCCCATTCGCGACACGCCTGCTCAATCTCGTTCCAGTCGCCACGGTTCAGCTCCGGCGCCTGTGGACAGATGTTTGAGAGGAGGAATGATTGTTCCATGGCGGTGTGGCTCCATTTGTTGTCGCCCGCGGGACAGATATGTCCGCGGTCGTAGCCCGACCGACTGTAGTCGTACGTGTCCGCGCGTGGCTCCGGCACATCCATATCTGGCTGAAACTCGATGCCGCTGCGCTTCTCTTTTCCTGCCACGTGCGAACGGGTGAGCACCCATGCGCAATAGTTGGGTATTCGCGTGTCGTTGTTATAGTTGCAGATGTAGCCCTCACGCCGTAGGAGCTGCTGCGGCAGCGTGCCACGGGTGACCTGGACCGTCAGCAGCGCGTCGTCGTTGGCGGCGGTGCGGGAGGAGGAAGGCGACGAAGCAGCGTTAGCGGCTGACGTCACGATGGCTTGCAGCTGGCGCTTGCCCTGCGGCAGGCAGGCCGTCAGCACGGCGAGCAGGATCAGGAAACAGTATCTCTTCATGTTCAAGGCGCTTTTCGCCGCTAAGCGGCGTTATGATAAATGGGAGAATGCGTACCCGAGATAAGCCGGCCCCTTCTTGCCGGCCCTTCATGCCGGCCCCTGTCACAGTATTTGGAAGCGGTAGCCGATGGTGACCTGCGCGTTGTGCACCTGTCCACCGTCGGACATGAACGCGCGGGCGCGGGCATTCTTCGGCGTTTTGTTCACCTGATAGTAGCCACGTGCGTCGATGAAGAACCGTCCAAAGTCCTTCGTGATGCCCACAGGCACGGCGAAGCGTCCTGAGCGGCAGTCGTCCTTGAAGTTCGCGTGGCGACCGTCGTCGGCATGCGCCTTCGCATAGAGCAACGTACCCATCTGCATACCCGTGTAGATGCTCAGCCCCTTCGCGATGTATCCGCGGATGTGGTACTCCGTGTCCAGATATGTCAGCCACACCTTCGCGCTGGCCCGGTCGACGTTGCCGTCATTGAGCGTCTGCTCGACGGTGCGGTTTTCGCCCCCCAGCCAATGGAAGTTCATCTCGAAGTCCACCGTGACGTTGTCCATGACCATCATGTTGATGGCGACGCCGCCGGTAGGCTTGATGAGCGGGTCCGCATTGGCCTTGGTGATGGTCGAGATGGACGCTCCCGCATGCACCTCCCCCAGGATGTCCCACTGGTGGAAGCCGCTGAGCGTCTTCGTCTGCTGGGCGTATATCGTCACGGGACAGAGCATCAGGATGACGATGAGAATTTTCTTCATGACAGTTGTACGCATGATGGTAATGTTCAGATATCGAAGACAAAATTACACAATTAATCTTAGAAAACGGCTTCCGGCCCCTAAAATATTAAAAAAAGGTTGTACTTTTGCAAAAGAAAAGAGAATCCCGGCCGATGAAAAGTAAGCTCCTGCCCTACCATATCCTTGCCGTCGTGACGGTGCTCATCTGGGGTGTGACATTCGTCAACTCCAAGGTGCTGTTACTCGCAGGCCTCCGGCCGTCGGAGATCTTCGTCCTGCGGTTCCTGCTGGCATACGTCTGCATCTGGTTCATCTCCCCGCGGAAGCTCTTTGCCGACACGTGGAAAGACGAGCTGTGGATGGTCGTCCTCGGCATCACCGGGGGCTCGCTCTACTTTGTCTCGGAGAATGTCGCCGTGGGCATCACCTACACCACGAACGTCTCCTTCATCGTCTCCACGAACCCCCTGCTCCTCGTGCTGCTGAGCATCGTCCTCGGACAGGAGGTGAAGGCCACGCCGCGCCTGCTCCTTGGTTCGCTGATGGCCGTGCTGGGTGTGGCGGTGGTGATCCTCAATGGGCGGTTTGTGCTGAAGCTCAACCCGCTGGGCGACCTCCTCGCCCTCGTCGCGGCATTCACATGGGCCGTCTATGGCGTCGCAATCCGGAAGGTGCAGCACCGCTATAGCTCGGTGTTCATCACGCGGAAGCTGTTCTTCTACGGCTTGGTGACGATGTTCCCCGTGTTCATCGCCGCGCCGTGGAGCTTTCCGCTGAGCGGACTTCTGGAGCCGAAGGTGCTCGGCAACCTGCTGTTCCTCGGACTCATCGCGTCGTTCGCCTGCTACTGCACCTGGACGGTGGTGCTGAAGAAGGTCGGCATCGTCAAGGCGAGCAACTACCTCTACCTCAACCCCGTGTCCACCGTCGTGGCGAGCAGCATCGTCCTCCACGAGCCGTTCACCTGGCTCGCCGCCGTCGGCGCCGCCCTGATCCTCGCGGGGATCTACCTGGCGAACAGCAGAATCTGATCTGTATAGCCTTATCTGTATTGATAGTGTTTCCTACGTAGAAGATCAACCAAGGGGGTATCATCGCTTAATAAATTAATGGGCGTATGAAGACGCCCATTAATTAACATTACTTGATACAGAACACAGCAGCCGACACGGGACCAAGTGACACCACATCACTCTTGGCGCTCTTATAGCTTGCTTTTCCTGAGACAATGAGCAGCTGGGGCTTCGCTGCCTTCACTTTTGCGGCACTCTGTTCAAAGGCCGTATTATCGGTTGGCGCCCCTGCCGCTACGACGTGGGGCAACACTGCCTTGACAGCCTTGCCACTGGGATTGAGTGCCACGATACATTTCTGACCGCCCGCCGTACGCTCATAGACCATTGGATAAGGCTGTTTAAGATCGCTGATCAGTTTCCAGTCGGCGAGATTTCCAAGTGCCGGGGTGGCATGCCTCAACTGAATGAGTCGCCGAGTGAAGTTAAGCATTGATCCGGGGTCCTTTTCTTCCGCCGCCACGGTTATCTTTCCGCCGTCTGTTGCCACTGGCAGATAGAGCTTGTCGGGTGTGCATGTGGAGAAGCCGGCAGTGGCGCCGGGCGCCCACTGCATCGGCGTGCGCGTGCCGGCACGCTCGTTGGACCCCTCCTTACTCGGCAACCCCATCTCAAATTTCATGCCTATCTCATCACCGTAATAGATGAACGGCACGCCGGGCATGGTGAGGAAGAACGTCATGGCCACCTTCAGCTGGTCGGGAGTGTTGCGCGAACCGATATTCGGACGCTGGTAGTCGTGGTTGGCTGACGGAATGGCGATATAGCCTTTGTCGCGTGTATTGAAGTAGGAATGGGAGTAGTTCTTCACAAATTCGTCAAGGGCTCCCTTGCCCTCCTTATCGAAATAGCAATACTTATAAGCGTTCTGCTTGTTGTCCCAAGGACGCAAGGCACCATAGGGTGTATCGCGGGCAAAGAATAGTGAACCATAACCGGGCACACCAAAATGAATCATGAAGTCAATGTTGAAGCCTGCAGGAATGGCGACGGTAGGGTCAGCCCATTCAGAAATGAGCACACACTGTGGATAATGCTTGTCTTTCCACGCCCGCATCTCGTTCCACAGTTTGGAGGTCTCCACCTTTCCCGGGTCGTTCTTCACCAGTGAGGCCGCCATGTCCACGCGGAAACCGTCCACGCCCATGTCAAACCAGAAAGCCATGATATTGCGCATCTCGCGGCGCAGAGCCTGTGGTCCTGGCGCCGTGACGGGCTGTTCCCACCGGTGATTCGGGTCGGGATGGGCAAAGCCATAGTTCAGGGCGGGCTGGCATTCAAAGAAGTTCTTCTCGTAATACCTGCCTCTCGGAGCGTTCAACTCGACATATCGGCCAATCGTCGACGATTCCGGATTCGGCTCCTGATGCCGCCGGGCAATCTCCTGTTTATCCTGGTTGCTGATCGTATCGGTCCAGATATAGTAATCGGCATAGCGTCCGTTTCGGTCGCCATTGGCACTTTCCCTGAACCATTGGCACTTTACGCTGGAGTGGCCCGCCACGAGATCGAGGCACACCTTAATGCCTCTCTTGTGAGCCTCGCGCAGGAGTGTTGCCATGTCGGTGTTGGTTCCAAAACGTGGGTCTATCTTATAAAAGTCGATGACATCATAGCCCCCGTCAAACCATCCCGACTCAAAGCAGGGATTGAGCCACAACGCATTGACTCCGAGACTCTTGATATAGTCGAGCTTCGAGGTGATGCCCGGAAGATCTCCGATACCGTTTCCGTCAGAGTCCATGTAGGAAGATGGGTAAATCTGATAAAAGACGGCGTCGTGGAGCCATTCCGGCCCCCGTTGGTCGACACCTTGGGCCGCGACTGATGAAAGAGCGAGCGCTATGGCGGTAGTCAATAAAAGTTTTCGCATAGTATGAGTTTTTTAATTTGTTTGTCAACAGACATTCCTTCAAACGTCATCAACCGCCTCTCTCCCATTTGTGGGAAAGAGGCGATAAGACACCACTAAAGGCAGGACGTTTTTTCCATTATCGGGTATTACTTACTGTATCCCGGATTCTGCTTAAGATTCTTATTGAGGTTCAACACTGGGTAAGGAATCGGATAGACGCAGGTATATCCGGTCTTGTCGTCGTTGTAGTCGCCGGCGAGTGAGCTGTGAGGCACGCCTGGGTAACGGTCGACAGTAGGCTCGGTGAAGGTACCGAAACGTATCTGATCCTGTCTGCGCGTTCCCTCCCAGGCCAGTTCTATCATGCGCTCATCAAGGATATCATTGAGCGAGAGCGACGTGCGAGGCGTGGCTTTCGCTCGGTTTCTGATCTCGTTGACAAGTTCCAGGGCCCCTGCTTTGTCGCCGAGTCGATACTCTGCCTCCGCCTTGAGCAACAGGGCATCGCCATAACGCCAGACGACGAGGTCGTTATTGTTTTGTCCCTGTGAGGAAGCCGTCCCGTCATACTCATATTTCTTGAAGCGTGCCCCGGCGCATTTCACGTCGTGCGGGTCGGCATCGTTGCCGAAGTTGACCATAGCCTTGAGCGGCTCATACTCGAGCGGAGTACTCGTGGCGCCGTCGCTTAGCGACCCTGTGTGCTGTTCGGTCTCAAAATCACGGTCACACCAGTAGTTCAGCCTGAGTCGCGGGTCCTCGTCCTTCGTGCCATATCCCATAACCTCCATGGCGCGCACCGTGGCGCAGGCGCCGTTCCACCCCGAATAACCGATGGCGGAGGCGTGGTTGTAATGGAGCGAGCGTATGAGGTTATTATCGGTGATCTTGTATGTCTTGTCGTCGTTGGGGCGCACGAAGATATTCTCCGTAGAGCTCTCATTGGCCTTGACGAAATTATCGGCGTAATTAGCCGTGAGCGAGTAGCCCTGCGCCTTGATCTGATCCACACAGTATTTCACGGTCTCCCAGCAGTTACGCTCCTGCCCGTCGACCTTCATCATGATGGTCATTCCTTTGGCAGTGACGGCATCACCGAGAGTCTCACTGGCCTTGGCAGCCTTGCTCATGTCATCGCCGACCAACATCTTATAGCTGTCGGCACTGGTGTCGTCGATGGTATAGACAGGGGCATTGATGGCACATTTGGCCAGGCACATATAAGCCACGGCCTTGGTGATGCGGCCATAATACTCACCCGTATTCTGACAATGTCCTTCGCCTAAGTCAGGCAGCGCCTCCTCCAGCTCAGAGGTGACAAACTTGAACACGTCGCTGCGGTTGCTCTGCTTCACCTCACTGGTGACCTGTGTTGAAGAGGTCACCACCGGCACCTGGGCAAAAAAGTCCATGGCATAATAGTAGTAGACTGCCCTAAGAGCTCTCAGCTCCGCCACATAGGTCTTGTAGTCGGGATGCGAGGTGAGCATCGGCGTGAGCTTGTCGATGCTGGAATTGCACAGGCCGATGATCTTATACAGGTGGTTCCAGACATTGGAATAGGTGTCGACGGACGACTCAAAGTTGTGGAGGAACATGTTTTGCCATTTACCGCCGTCAACCCAGTCACCCTGTCGTCCGGGCAGCATGGTGGCGTCCGACATGAACTCTTGCAGCGTATGCACGCAGTCGGTGTTGCCATAGAGACCGTCGCCGATGGCAGAATAGACGTTAGCCACAGAGTTGACGTAAGTCAGCGTTGCGTTTTTGAAGGCCTCATCCTCACTGAACGAACTCTTGGGGTTCTCATCAAGCGAGCAGGCAGTGAGCAGCGCTGTTGAAAGGAGGGCTATTCCGAATATATACTTTTTCATAATGACAGATACTTTAAATGTTTAGAATGTAATACCCACGTTGAAAGAGAACGTGCGTGTGAGCGGGTAGATGCGCTTATCGTCAACGCCAAGGGTGCCATAGCTTGTAGTACCTTCCGACTGTTCGATGAGCGAAGCGGAGTTGATCATCGGTGTGAGGCCATTGTAGCCTGTGATGGTGCAAACGTTGTTGACAGCCAGTCCGAGCTTGATGTTTTGGATGTACTTGCACTTGAGCTGCTTCTGGTTGAGCGTGTAGCTGAGCTGTACATACTCGAAGTTGACGTAGTCGCCTTTCTCAAGCCAATAGTCAGAGATGACCTTATCCTTGATACCCTTTGCGGGCGCGTCGGCCAGGACATTGTAAGTGGGGAAGTTTGACAGGTCACTGTAGGTCATTGAGGTGCCGTTGTAGATTTTATGTCCGAAGGCACCATTGAACTGCATGGCGAGGCTCCAGTTCTTATACGCGAAGTTGAAATCCCATCCGAGATAGGCCTTTGGAATCGCCTGTCCGCAGATGCGGCGGTCACCAGAGTCGCCTGTATCAATGGTCTTGCTGCCGTCAAGATCAGAGATGATGTATTTCCCGTCCTTGTCAATACCCTCACAGTGAGGCAGATAGAACACGCCGATAGGCTGTCCTTCCATCAGATAAGTGACGCCGTAGTTCTGCGTCAGACCGGCAGCATTGATGCGGGCCACCATGATATGCTCCGATGTTGTGAGCTGTTGGCCTTTGTAGGTTCCAGAAAGCGAATTGAGCTTATTGCTCTGAAAGCTGAGATTGAGCCCTGAGTTGAAGGTGAAGTCACGTGTCTTGATGATGTCTCCGCGAATGCCTATCTCGAAGCCATGGTTGCTCATCTCGCCCATGTTGGCAAGCAGCTTCTCGTAGGTGAACGGCGGCACGGGCACGGTATAGGTATAGAGCAGGTCTTTCGTCTTTGAGGTGTACCAGTCGAGCGTGATGTTGAGGCGGTTGTCAAATGCCGAGAAGTCGAGTCCGGCATCAAAGGTGCTCTTGGTCTCCCACTTCAGGTCGGGGTTGTCGTTGCTCTGTATGGCGAAGGTCGTGGTGTTGGTGCCATTGACCGGTGTCACGCCGTTGGGGCCGTAGAGTGCCAGCGAGTTGTAGGGATCGATGGCGTCCTGGTTGCCGGTGACGCCGTAGCCCACGCGGAATTTAAGATTGTTGACCCACTTCACATTCTTCATGAAGTTCTCCTGCGAGATTACCCAAGCCGCTGAAGCCGAGGGGAACCAGCCCCACTTGTGGCCGCTGCCGAGCTTTGACGAGCCGTCGGCACGCAGGTTGGCGGTGATAATGTAGCGGTCGGCGAACATATAGTTCACACGAGCCATATAGGAGCTGAGCGTGTATTCCTTGGAGTTGGACTGCACATCACCCCACGACACATTGGCACCGGCCTTGAGACTGTTGTACTTGAAATAGTTGGTCTCAAAGCCCTTGGCCTGCTCAGAGTGGGTGAACGTTTTGTAGCGCTGACCCTCCATGACGGCAAGGGCGTCGATGTGATGCCGGCCGAAGTCTTTGGTGAACGTGAGCTGGATGTTGCCCATGAGGTCCTTACGCTGTACATTGTTGATGTAGGCCCATCCGTTGCCATTGAGCTCTCCCTGGCGGATGTCGTTGGGCACGTATCGTTTCAGCTCAATATTAGCCTTGGTGTAAGATCCGAAGGCAGAGAGGAAGAGGCCGTCGACGATGGTCCACGTCGCCTTCCCGTGCGCTACAAGGACCCCCACGTTGTAGCGGTTGTCTATCTCAAGCTGTCCCAGCGGGTTGTAGATCTCGTTGGCAAGCATGTCTTCGTCCCACTTTCCAGTGGTGGCGTTCTTCGTGTTCGGATAAGTGGGGTTGTAAGCCGCCGCGGAATAGAACATCTTCTGCATGTCGTACTGCTGCTTGCCGTCATATTCCGATCCCATCAAGCCTATTTCGAGCTTCAGTTTCTTATTGAAGGCGAGCTGTTGGGCATCAATCTTGGCGGTGTAGTTGCGCATGTCAGAGTTGCGGAGCGCACCCTGTTTCTGTACGAATCCGAGAGACGCGCGATAGTTGCCCGTGTCGTTTCCTCCCGCGAAGGCGACGTTATGGTTCTGCGTGATGCCTGTTGACCGCTCTATCTCGTCGAGCCAGTTGGTGTTGCCTCCCAGGTCGGTGGGCGACAGCCCCATATTCTTCGCTGTGGACCGATAAGCGTCAGCGCTGAGCATCTTAATGTTCTTGAACACCTTGTTCAAGCCGAACGTGCCGTTGTAGGTGATGGAGCTCATGCCGTTCTTGCCTTTGGTGGTGGTGACGACAATGACACCAGCAGCACCACGCGAACCATACTGTGCCGTCTCCGACGCGTCTTTCAGGATAGTCATGCTCTCTATGTCACCGGGCTGCAAGGCATTGAACATCGTCATGTCGCCATACACGCCGTCGATGATGACGAGCGGGTCGTTGCCACCCGAGAGCGACGAGGTGCCGCGCACACGGATGTTGGTCGTGCCCATGGGGTCGCCACCGCTCTGCGAGATGACCACACCGCTGACCTTGCCTTTCAAGGCGTCGGCGGCACTGGTCACCACACCCTGGTTCATGTCCTTGCGCCCCACACGCTCCACGGCACCCGAGACGGTGCGCTTCGTGCCTACAGCATAACCCACGACAACGACCTCATCGAGATCCTGCTTGTCGGGCTCAAGCACGATGTTGAAACTGTGTTGCTGGCCGATCCTGATTTCCTTGTTGGTGTAGCCAATATAGGAGACGACAATGGTCTGCCCCGGTTTGGCATCGGCGAGCTTCCAATCGCCGTCCAAGTCCGTCACCGTGCCGCCCTGCTGGCCCTTGATCTGAATCGTCGCGCCAATGAGCGGCTCACCCGATTCATCTTTCACTGTGCCCTGAACCACTGACTGTGCCAAGGCACCTACCGTACATACAATTCCCGCACCGAAAAGCGCGGCTCTTTTCCACAATGTCCTCATAATGATAGTAGATTTTACAAGTTCCTTAATATAGGTTTTTATCCAATGGCAAAACTAAACCATTTTCTCATTCATTGTTATTTTTTTCTCCTTTTGTTCTCTTATTTTTCATGCAATCGTTTGCGTGGTCCTTTTCTTCCGACGATTGTTCCACTTCTCCGCGAAGACAGAAGCCCCATCAGGCTGCAGAACATACAAAACAAAAAAAATGTCATTAATCTTTCTTAACTCTTCTTTCTTTGAAAATAAAACAGTATCTTTGCATGTGTAAAGGGTTAAAACGCGTATGGAAGAAAAGTTTGCATTCACACCAGAAGAAAAGGAGGAGGCACGCACCATCCGCGAACATCTGCGTGAGATGCTCAAGGACAGCTTGAAGGATGGCGACGAGCAGAAGCTCGAGGACTGCCTCACACAGGCCGCCCATGAAGGACGTGTGCACCGCGATGTTTTCGGACTGAACCCCGTCCTCACCGCCCTGCAGACCGCACAGATTGCTGCCGACGAGATCGGCCTGCGGCGCGACGGCGTCCTCGCTACCCTGCTTTATGGTAGTCTGGCCGCCGACTCCGACCATGTGGAGAAGATCGAGGCGCTCTTTGGTGCGAACGTCGCACACATCGTCCACGGTCTGGCAAGCATCCAGCACCTCTATGAGAAGAACCCCGTCATCGAGAGCGAGAACTTCCGCAACCTCCTGTTGAGCTTTGCGGAGGACATGCGCGTGATCCTCATCATGATCGCCGACCGCGTGAACATCATGCGGCAGATCCGCGACACACCGAACAAAAGCGCACAGCACGAGGTCGCCGAGGAGGCGAGCTACCTCTATGCCCCGCTGGCCCATAAGCTTGGCCTCTACACCCTGAAGAGCGAACTCGAGGACCTCTCGCTGAAATACCTTGAGCACGACGCCTACTACATGATCAAGGACAAGCTCAACGCCACGAAGGCGGCGCGCGACGCGTATATCGTCAGCTTCATCGGCCCGATCAAGGAACGACTGGAGGCCGCGGGGCTGAAGTTCCACATGAAAGGTCGCACGAAGAGCATCCACTCCATCTGGCAGAAGATGAAGAAGCAGCAGTGCGGCTTCGAGGGCGTCTACGACCTCTTCGCCATCCGCATCATCCTCGACGCACCGCTGGAGAAGGAGAAGCAGCAGTGCTGGCAGGTCTACTCCATCATCACCGATATGTACCAGCCGAACCCGAAGCGCCTGCGCGACTGGCTTAGCGTCCCGAAGTCGAACGGCTACGAGAGTCTGCACATCACCGTCCTCGGACCGGAGAACAAATGGGTGGAGGTGCAGATCCGCACGGAGCGCATGGACGACATCGCCGAGCACGGCCTCGCCGCCCACTGGCGCTACAAAGGCATCAAGAGCGGCGGACAGATGGACGAGTGGCTGGCGAACATCCGCTCGGCCCTGGAGGCGAAGGACGACCTGCAGGTCATGGACCAGTTCAAGATGTCGCTGACCCCCGAGGATATCTATGCCTTCACGCCGAAGGGCGACCTGTATAAGTTCCCTGCCGGCGCGACGGTGCTCGACTTTGCCTACCGCATCCACTCGAAGCTCGGCAACACCTGTGTCGGCGGACGTGTCAACGGGAAGGTCGTGCCGATGCGCGAGGAGCTCCACAGCGGCGACTCCGTGGAGATCCTCACGCAGACGAACCAGCACCCGAAGCAGGACTGGCTGAACATCGCGAAGACGTCGAAGGCGAAGTCGAAGATCCGCCTGGCGCTGAAGGAGACGCAGACGAAGGACGGCCTCTATGCGAAGGAGCTCCTCGAACGTCGCTTCCGCAACAAGAAGATCGAAATGGAGGAGAGCGTCATGGGCCACCTCATCAAGAAGCTCGGCTATAAGGAGACCTCAGACTTCTATAAGGACATCGCTGACGAGAAGCTCGACCCAAGTACGATCATCGACCGCTACCTCGCCATCAAGGAGCACCTCGTGAACCCCACGAAGGACAAGGAGCGACAGTCGGCGGAGAACTTCGAATACGACGGCCCCGAGCAGGATTTCACCGGCGAGGGCGCGGAGGACGTGCTCACCATCGACCAGAACCTCAAGGGCATCGACTATCAGCTCGCGCCCTGCTGCAACCCCATCTATGGCGACAAGATCTTCGGCTTCGTGACGATCAGCGGCGGCATCAAGATCCACCGTGTCGACTGTCCGAACGCCCCGGAGATGCGCCGTCGCTTCGGCTACCGCATCGTCCGCGCACGCTGGAGCGGCAAGGGCACGTCACAGTATGCCATCACGCTGCGCGTCATCGGCAACGACGACATCGGCATCGTCTCGAACATCACGAACATCATCTCGAAGGAGGAGCACATCGTCATGCGGTCGATCAACATCAACTCCAACGACGGCCTCTTCTCCGGAAACCTCGTCGTGAAGCTCGAGGACACGTCGCGCCTGCAGTCGCTCATCAAGAAGATCAAGACCGTCAAGGGCGTCATCAATGTGGAACGAATATAATAGCCAAAACCTAATCACTAAACATAACCTGTAATGCGAAAGCTGACCATAATCCTCTTGATAACCCTGATGCAGGCGATGACGGCGATGGCCATCGACCTGTCGAACCTTCACTTCCATCCGCTGCAGGTGGAGGACGGACTGAGCAACAACCAGGTGAACGCCATCCTCAAGGACAGCCGTGGCTTCCTGTGGTTCGGCACGCAAAGTGGCCTCGACCGCTACGACGGCTTCCGCTTCCACAACTATTTCTTCGACAACAACAACCCCACGGCGCTGCCGAACAACTCCGTCGACCAGATCATGGAGGACGCCGACGGCACGCTGTGGATCCACACCAGTCTGGGCTATTGCACCTACGACCACCTCACGGAGACCTTCGACCCCGCGCCGGAGAAGAAGCTCGCCGGGCAGGGGCTGGCGCAGCGTCCGAATCTGCTGTTCTTCGACAAGCACAAGGGGATGTGGGCCTTCGTCAGTGGCACGGGCCTCTACTACCGTGCGCCTAAGGCCGAGCATTTCATCCTGTTCTCCACCCAGGGCCGTGGCGCACGCCGCCTCGCGAAGGGCGAGATCTGCGACATCGCACAGGACGGGGAGAACATCGTCGTCACCTACATCGGCGGACGCATGGTCGGCATCGACGTGCGGCAGCAGCGCATGGCGTGGCAGAACGACTATGTCTGTCGACTGTATAAGAACAACAACGACGGCTTCTACGTCTTCGTCGACAGCCGTGGCTCCTATTGGATATCCTCGTCGACCCATTCCACGTTGGTCTACCACCGCAAGGGTCACCAGTGGTTCGACCATGCCGCCGACTTCCTCCAGCACCTCGGCTACACGCTCTCCTATGGCCGTCTGCTCCTCAAGCAGGTCTGCGAGGATCGCCAGGGACGCCTCTGGATGGCCACGGACCATGCAGGACTGATCATCTACGACCCCGCGACACGCACGTTCTACAACTATAGTGACAACCTCCCCACGCAGTCGCCGTTCCCCGCCAACACCATCCAGAGCGTGTATGTCGACCAGATGCAGAACGTCTGGCTGGGAACGTATAAGAATGGTGTCCTCGCCTACTCCGCCACGTCGTCGCGGTTCACGACGATCCATCTCGGTGACGTCTGCTCCATCACGCAGGACCGTCAGGGCATGCTGTGGTGCGGCACGAACGAGAGCGGCATCGTCAGCTACGACCTCCGCACGGGCGAGCAGCGGACGTTCAGCAAGGCCGTGACGGGACTGGGCACGGATGTCGTCGTGAGCAGCTACTGCGACCGCGACGGCACGGTGTGGTTCGGCACGTACAACGGCGGTCTGGCAGCCCTGCGCGACGGCCAGTGGACCGTCTACCGCAACGCGACGAGTACGCTGGCGAGCGACAATGTCTGGTCAATCAGTGGCGACCGCTACGGCAACATCATCCTCGGACTCCTCGGCGGCGGACTGCAGGTCCTCAACCCCCGCACGGGACAGTTCACCACCTACAACACCCGCAACAGTGCGCTGACGTCCGACTACCTCAACAGCGTCAGCCCCACGCCTGACGGCCGCATCATCATCGGCCACTCCATGGGCTTCTCCATCTACGACCCGAAGACGCACCTCATCAAGAGCTACGACCGCGGCAAGGACGGCACGCCGTTCCCCAGTCCGTCGACGAACATGGCGTTCATGGACAGTCGTGGCCTCATCTGGCTTGCCTCGGCGACAAGTGCCACGTTCTATAACCCGAAGACCGGACAGCAGAAGACCATCGACAACCGTGACGCAAACCATGGCTTCGTGGGCTGCAGCATCGCCGAGGACCGCTTCCACCAGATCTGGCTGGTCTCCGATCAACGGGTGGGAAAGCTGCAGATGACCTACGACGCAAAGAAGCAGGAGTGGGACTACAGCGTCATCTCCTATAACCACCTCGACGGACTGCAGAAGGCACAGTTCAACTATCGCTCGATCTGCCGCCTCGCCGATGACCGCATCGTCGTCGGCGGACAGGACGGCATCAACATCATCACGCCACAGCCGCAGACACGCCGCCGCGGCAATGTCCACGCGGTGTTTGCGGGACTGACGGTCTTCAACGAACTGATCACCGCGGGGAAGGAGTTCCGCGGCCACGTCATCCTCGACCGCGCCATCGACCAGACCCAGAAGCTCGTGCTGCGCAATGACGAGAACACGTTCACCATCCTCCTCGCTGCCGACCGCTTCTCCGTCCCCGAGCGCTGCCGGTTCCTCTACCGGCTGCGCGGCTCGGCGAATCAGTGGATCATGACCACGCCGGAGCAGCCTGCGATCACCTTTGCGAACCTCCAGCCCGGCGACTACCATCTCGACGTGAAGGTCGTCAGTGCCGACGGCACGATCAACGACAGCGTGAGCACGATGGAGATCGTCGTACGCCATCCGTGGTATGCCACGCCCCTCGCGTACATTATTTATATAGTGCTCATCATTGCCGCGGCATTCGCCTATCGGCGCCGCATCTTGCGGCGGCAGAAGGAGCTGTTCCGCATCCAGCAGATGGAGGCCGACCAGCGCAACCGTCAGAAGCTCGAGGAGGCACGCACGAACTTCTTCACAAATGTCAGTCATGAGCTGCGCACGCCGCTGACGCTGATCATCGCACCGATCGCGAAGATGATCAAGACGGAGACGGACGGCGACAAGAAGGAGCGCCTGCAACTCATCCACCGCAATGCGCAGCGCCTGCTGATGCTCGTCAACCAACTCCTCGACATGGGTAAGGCCGAGAACCACGAGATGAAGCTCAACGCGCAGCAGGGCGAGCTGGTGAGTCACATCAGTAACATCTGCAAGACGTTCCGCGAACTGGAGACGAAGCCGATACACCTCGCGTTCCACAGTAACGTTGAGTCGCTCATCATGCCCTTCGACGGCGACAAGATGACGAAGATCATCACGAACCTCCTCTCCAACGCGTATAAGTTCACGCCCGATGGCGGACATGTCGACGTCACGCTCGCCGTCAGTGAGGACGAGGCGAGCAGCCCGGCGGGCAATGGCGACGAGCAGCCTTCGCGCATCACCATCAGCGTGGCGGACACCGGCTGTGGCATCAGCGACGAGGACAAGAAGCACATCTTCGACCGCTACTATCAGGCGATGAACGGCCGTGAGAAGCCGAACGGCACCGGCGTCGGCCTAAACCTCGTGAAGGCCTTCGTCGACCTCATGGGCGCGGACCTCACGGTGAAGGACAATGAGGGTGGAGGAACAATATTCACGGTGAGCCTAACCCAACTGTCCTCCCCAAGCCCCTCCGAAGGAGTGGATGAGGAAATGCTAAAGAGCCCTACCGAGCAACCGCAGGAGCCGCAGATATGTAATCCCACATCCTCCCCTTCGGTGAGGCTTGGAGAGGATAGTCTGCTTGGAGAGGCTTCGCCTTTAGTCCTCCTTGTCGACGACAGCGCGGACTTCCGCACGTTCCTGAAGGACATCCTCACCGAGCAGTACCGCGTGGTGACAGCCGTCGACGGCGTCGACGCGCTGAAGACCATCGTCCGCGAGAAGCCGGACCTCATCCTCAGCGACGTGATGATGCCACGCATGGACGGCATCGAGCTCTGCAAGCGTGTGAAGGCGAACCCCGAGATGAACGGTATCCCGTTCGTCATGCTCACCGCGCGCCTCACCGAGGACCAGAAGATGGAGGGTCTCTCCTCTGGCGCCGACGACTATATCACCAAGCCGTTCAACGTCGACATGCTCAACCACCGCATCGCGAACCTCCTGGGCTGGCACAGCCGTGGCGTCGACGGTAAGGCCGTCGCCGAGGCTCAGGCCGAGGAGGCGCGTGAGAAGTTCAACGTCGTCGACAAGGAGTTCATGGACAAGGTGAACGCCTACATCACCGAGCACCTCGGCGAGCCCACGCTCACCGTCGAGGCCTTGAGCGAGGCGGCGTCGATGTCGCGTGTTTACCTCTACAAGCGCTTCGTCTCCCTCACCGGCACCACACCGTCGGAGTATATCCGCTCGATGCGCCTGAACAAGTCGAAGGAGTACCTCGACCAGGGCTATAATGTCATTCTGATAACGAAACAATATTTTTTTAGATTTACATGGATATGAACAAT
>ERZ1032009.144-NODE-144-length-16195-cov-5.488290_pt1 | contig 16195 bp, 21 predicted proteins | sample MGYA00516700_ERZ1032009 | MGnify/ENA primary metagenome ERZ1032009 (study PRJEB33719, sample SAMN04261292) | wastewater metagenome | biome: rural village; feature: human; material: feces | host: Homo sapiens | place: El Salvador | collected 2013-01-14 ...
TTCTACGATGATAAGATTCTACGATGATAAGATTCTACGATGATAAGATTCTACGATGATAAGATTCTACGGTGATAAGTTTGTAAGATGATAAAAGATAAAAGGGTAAGAAGCTACGCTGAGCTCCTTACCCTTGGATAAGGCTGGGTGATTCCCTAACGGCTGTACTTTGCCAACTTACCGGATGCGATCAGGTCATCTACCTCCTTCCGAAGATACAGGTTGCGGCGGCGAACCTTGTGCTTCTCAATGACGCCATTTTTCTCCATGCGCCACAGTGTGGTGTAGGAGACGTGCGCCAATCGGCAAACCTCGTCGCGGTCGTAGTACTGCTCTTTTCCCTTCTGAGAGGGCTGAGGCTTAACATTGGCCGTAAGATCATGCGTCCCGAAGTACTCATCCAGCAATTCTCGCAGCATTGCCTTCAATGCCTCGGGAGTCGTAAGAACAATGGGACTTTCCATCTTCTTTTGCTTTTACGTTCAACTTAGCGTTCCAAATGAAGATAGAACTCAAGGTGCAAATGAAGATGACAAATTAAGATGTTGAGTTCTTTGCAAATGAAGAGACGCCATGAACTCTGTGTGAGTCCTCTGACATCTCAAATATTGCCCGCTAAATTACACTGAAATCTCAACATCGCCAAATGATTTCAAACTTTTCTTCCAAGTTTAGCATCTTTTAATCAACGACGTCAATCTTATACTGCCTGTCGTCATAGGAATGGAACCATATACGCCGATACCATCTGCACTTCTTCGTCATGAGAGTAGTCCTTCGTGTAAACCAGGTACCGCCATCTGATCCGATCTGAATATTGCTGGCAAAAGGCATCCAACGAAGCATGAGCCTTATAGCCAGAGCTCTTCACTTCTATGGGGCAAACTTTGTTCTCTCTTGAAATCAAGAAATCAATCTCATAATTATGTTTGCTGTCTTTGGGCCAAGTGTGATAGAATAGCTTATTGCCGGCAACCACTAGCATCTGCGCAATCAGATTCTCATAGACATACCCAAGGTTTGCGGAGAGCTTGTCACTGAGCAGCTTTTGATAGATAACGTTCTCCGTAAAGTCCTTATCCCAGAAGGCGAGCGTAACGAAGAGCCCCGTGTCCGCAAGGAAGAGTTTGTACACTTCCTCGTTCTTCGTCAGTCCCATGCCAACATTAGGGTCATCACATTGATAGGCGAAGTTGACCGTTTTGCTGTCTTCCAGATCGACCAATAGATCAGTCATCTTGTTATCGCTTACCCTACCAACCACAGATGTAGTCTGATACCGGGTAACGTTACGGTTCAGCATATCTGGGATTGACCGGAACATCTTCGTGATTCGGCCAGAAGCGTCTATCTTTCTGAAGTCATCTTCGTAGAGACTAATGATGCTCCGCTTGATGACATCCACCTTCTGGAAGTCGTTCGTCTCGATATATTCATTGACGGCCTGTGGCATTCCGCCGACAAGCATGTAGAGGCGTAGGTCACGCATAGCTGTGCGGTGGGCAGCGCCTAATGCATGTTTGCTATCCCAGTACTGGCGGAGAAGGGGTATGGTGCTGGTATCACCAAATGTTTTGGCACAAAAATTGTCGATACCCCAAAATGTTATTTTTCTGAATCTGCGTTTACCCGGGAATTGGACAACTTGCGCTTTGCCCTGAGCTTTGCCGCGATCTTGTCGGCCTGCTCCGAACGGCTCACCTTGATGTACTCCTCGAAGACGGACTCGGACTGATGACCGCTGATGCTCATCATCTCACGCGTGTCGAGCACACCTTCTTTATAGAGGTTGGTCACGCCACTGCGGCGGGCGGTGTGACTGGTGATCATCTCGTATTTGCAGCGGAGGACATGGCCCATGGCATCACGCTCGTTAAGAATAGGAACCTCCACCTGTGTGCCGGTCTTCAGAGATGGTCTTCTCCTTCCATACCCGCAATAATTTGCCCTCATCGAAGAGCATGTCGATAGCCTCCGAGATCGCCTGGCACTGGTCGTGCACCTTCTTCCCTTCCGGAGTCGTCTCATACTTACTCCGCGAGTAAGCGCTTTTCTTATGCCAATATCACCCGAATTTTGTGATAGTTCATTTTCTGAAGATAAGTAGATTCCATGGCTTCTCTTTCCAATTGGGCGTGCCATGGGTGTCGCCTGCTGGGTCACGGTAGAAAGTATCTTCATTGGAGCCTCCTGTGAGGTAGATGGCGTCGATGAAACCATAATCAGCCAGCGCTTCGGCAAAGTCGTAGAGGCTCTCCTTATGGATGGTCTCTACAAAGTAATAGTCGCTTTTGCCCTTCATGCGTGCGAGTGCTGCCCGGGTCACCTTACCTTTGAGCACAAACTGTTTCACGCAGATCTGGCCGGCAGAGACAAGGGCGAACTGGCGGAACATCGAGCCGCCATGCTGCGCGACATAGTCCTTCACGCTATCCTCAGTGCTGATGCCCATCAGCCAACGGTCGCCGACGACGGCAACGAAGCCAGCCCGGCCACTGCCCGTGGCAATGTTCTTACCTTTATATATATAGTCGCCGAGGTGACGGTACTGCTTGTTATCGTCGAAGTAATAGTCCCAGGCATGTACGGCAAGGCAGAGCGTGGAGTTGCTGTCTGCAGGCGCCTGAACGGCGAAGTCGGCTTTCAGGTTATGGAGCTGGTAGAGCTTGAACGGCACGTTGTTTATCGAGTCCACTGTCATCGTTACACCAGAAGCAGTCGTGTCTATAGATGCTTTGGACAGTTCAGCTATCATTTTCGCAGACGAACGGGAAACAGGATATTCGAAGCTCACCGCCCAGCGCAGGTGATAGGCAATCTGCTTCCCAAAATAAACGCCACCAGCCACGAGCACGAGCACGGCGATGGCGGCCGCAGCAATCCATGCCCACCGCTTGCGGCGGCGAGGGACAGAAGGCTTATAGTCCTCGCCTCCCAGGAACTGTATGTCGTTGTCGTCTATCTGCTTCATAACGTGATTTCTTTTATGCCTTTCGAGAGTTTTGTGAGTGCCTCGTGCGAAATGGTCTTAATGAGGATGGGTGCTGTAATGTCCTTGCGCCAGAGCGTCAGTTCATCCCGTTTCGTGTCAATGCGGGAGATGTAGCGGAGGTTGAGGATATACTGCCTGCCTGTCCGGACGAATACCGACCGCTCGTTCTTCATCTGCTCGTCGATGAGTCGTGTCACCTCCAGGAGGTTCATCCATAGCTGCATCTCGCGCCCGTCAGAGAGCGTCATCATGCAGTAGTTGCCGTCGGCATGGATACAGAGTATCTCCCCAGCTTCCAGGCGAAGTTGGTCCGTGGCACCGTTCTGTATGATGAGTAGCTTTTCCATTCATTGGCAAAGATAAGTAATTATCCGCAACTTGCCAACCTTTCAATCAATTATCTGCTTTTCTGCCCCCAAACTCCTAACTCCTAATTCCTAACTCCTAACTCAGCTATGTGCCCACAACAGGATTCGCTTGTGTTTGCCATGCAGGGAGTAATCTGTCATCAGTCGTAACAGACATGGTAGCTCAATAGTGAAGCAGCCATTGCTCTCAATGCCCAGCGGGATATACTTGCTCTGACCATGGAACCGTGTCACCTTCCCTGCCGTGTGGATGAGGATGCCACGGGCGCGTGCATTGAAGTTCGTCATGTCAAGGCCATCGAGCTTGATGGAGTTCTTGATGCTGTTGGAGCCGATGCCACAGAGCGCATAGAGTCCCACGCTGGAGCAGTTGCTGCCAGGCCTGTTGCTGAACACCGGCTTAGCTGCCGTGCTGCCACCGCCCTTGCCATGCATGCAGTAGCTGCTCATCAGCCGCTCGCCCGTGTTGAGATCGTAGAGGTAGAACCGCTTCTTGCCCGATGCCTTGCCAAAGTCGCACTCCAGGTAGTAGTCATCGTTGTAGCCAAAGCGCTTACAGAACCTGCGTACCGACTGCATGTCCTCGGGGTTCACCCGCTTGTGCCAGTAGAGCGTCGCTGCCGTGTTCCTTACTATCGTTGCCGTCTCAGGACTGCAATAGACCAGCCAGTAAAGTCCCCCTCCACAGATGGCCGCCAGCAGGACCATAACACCTAAGCAGCCCAATACTATTTTCTTCTTGCTTGCTTTCATACTGTCTTTGTTTTGTTGTTTACGGTTGCAAAGTTAATAGAAAGAAACAGTCTGTCCAAATGATTTATGCTGACGTTGACGAACCGCCTCCTGCGGATGATGAAAGCCCATCAATTTGTGACGGAGGAGATGGCAAAATTACAAATAGCCGAAAGAATCCGTCACAAACAACCGAATGAATTGTCTTACAAACAACCGAGCAAATTGGCTTCAAATCACCGAAAAGTTTGTAAATTGTTTGCCTATTTCATTTATATGTTGTACAGATCTTTTGCCAGGAACATAGCCCAACAGGTGTCTTACTCTACTTTCCGTGAAGACATGAGGAGCAACGACACCGATACGCTCGATGAAGACACTGTGGCCGACTATATCAAAGCGCTGAAGAAACTCTTTGTCGTAGAGGATCTGGAGGCATGGAACCCGAACCTGCGCAGCAAAGCCGCCATCCGCACCAGCGATACACGTCATTTCGTAGACCCGAGTATCGCGACGGCTGCATTGGGTGTAGGACCAAAAGATCTGGTCAACGACCTGAACTCTTTCGGACTGCTTTTTGAGTCAATGGCAGTCAGGGATCTTCGCGTCTACGCCGAAGCCCTTGACGGAAAACTCTACCACTACAGAGACAACACCGGACTGGAATGCGACACTGTACTCCATAGGCGCAATGGCAGCTATGCGCTCATAGAAGTGAAACTGGGTGGGGAGACGAAGATAGAAGAAGGCGCACACAATCTGAAAGCTCTTGCCAATAAGATAGACACTACACGCATGCCCAACCCTGCGGTGATGATGGTCCTCACGGCTGTTGGCCCATTCGCCTATCGCCGCCCCGACAACATCTATGTCGTTCCTATCGGTTGCCTCAGACCGTAAGTGTTGAGAGCATACGGTGTTTCAGAAATTAATTCTTGGTATAGTTGTGTATAGATACCATGTAATGGGCAATGTACCTGTGCAGATAACTATTGTCGCATAGTTGGCGACATCGAATAGCTTCCTGCGCCATAGCACAGCGAACAGAAAAGCTATCCCTGGAAACAGGAAGGCATAGAGCAACAGGTTCAGTTCGAAGTAACCAATGGTCGCATTGCCATAGTGTCTGAGAATGACAATGGCAGCAGCGCCTACCCGGTCGGGATAAGAGCAATAGCTGACCTTACCCACCTTCATTGCCGTGGGAACATTGGCGTTCCATGCATCTACTGCCCATTGGTTTATGGCAGTTGTCCTTGCCTCAGTGATATGCTTGCCACAGTCGAAGGCTTGCTTCGTGACTGTGCCCGTTGCTATCAGAGTCAGCATGAACATGCCCACAGCAAGGAAGCTGACAATGGTTCCCTTCTGTCTGACAGACATCATCAGGCATCCGCCCATGGCAATGACAATCAACACAGGTTCGAGGACCAGGAACCACCAGACGTTTGTCTCCAGATAGTTCATGTGCAGCACTACTGCCACTAACATCACGATGCCGCAACAGATAGCTCCTATCACTTGAATGACCATGCTCATTTTTTGTTGTTTTTGATAAGTTCTTTGATATAATCGACTGCCAAGATTATGGCGTAGAAAACTGCGATAGCCATCAAGGCAGTCACTGAGATATAGACGGAGATCCATCCTATCCACCAGGCACGCCAGCAGTAGAACCACGAGGGCTGGACGGGGCTCTGTCCTCCTGCGTCGGAGATAAGCCACATCATCGGGCCCTCGAACCCGTTGTTGAAGTACCAGTAGACAGCACAGAGGATGAAGATGGCAACATCTGCTAATACCATCCATTTGTTTGCTGCGACGGCAAAGATCATGAGCCCTACAATGCCATCCAGTGCAAGGAAAACGGTTACCAAGCAGAAGAAGGGTTGAAATACAATGCAGGATAAGAGATATACCAACACAAATCCGACAACAACGCACCACTTGAGGCCATTACCTATCGTTTCCAAAATATCCATGTTCATCGCTTTGTCTTTTTATGTTATGCAAACCTCAGAAATGTTTCAGCTCATCGGCATGATAGTAGAACACGGAGAGCAATAGGTCGTCAGCATCCTCGTCGAGTATGAACCATGGTGAGCGGAAGGGATGCTCCAGATTGTTCAGAATGTGCATGTCGCGTGCTGGAGTGTTACCCTCTGCCAGCAGGAAAGCCTTCTTGCCCGTCTTCGGGTTCTGCGCCACATCCACCACCATGATAGCGTGGCCTAGCTTATGGCCTGAACGGGCAGTGGCGGGATAGACAAAGATGTCGCCGGGCTGCATGTCTTTCAGCTTCCTTGTCTTCATCTCCTTGTCCAGTGAGAAGGTGCTCGCCACACCATACACCCTGCGCAGATAGCTCTCGAAGCTCTCACGTGATGCACCACCACTATAATGCTGCGTCTTACCGTTGACATCCTCAAAGTGGATGCTGCCATAGCGCCCGGCATTGTAGAGGTACTCCGCCCGCAACCGGATGCATGCATCGGCGCACTGCTCGGCGTTGGAGAGCAGCGGCATGTCCACCACGGCATAGCTCAGCACCTGCAGATGAGCGTCGCCACCCGTATACAGCTTCACCTTAGAGCCTTTCCCCTTCAAGGGAAGAGAGCGCAGGTATTCCGCATAACCAGCGTCGTCACTGCTGATCCGCTCGTAGCCGCTCGGTGCGGGGATGTCACCAATCGTGGCATAGCCTTTTGGGTTGCTCTCTTTCACGCAGTAAATCAGATAGGCAGCCATTACGAGACCCAGCGCCAGCAATCCCAACAAAATCTTCTTGAATGTCTTCATTTGCTTCTTGTTTTTGGTTTCACAATGCAAATTTACGAAAGGAAGGCAGCTCATTCAAGGGATTTTCCGCCCTGTGGATGAACTGCCTCTGATGGTTGATGAAAGCATCTATTTGAGGGATGAAACAGAATGTTCGCGCCACCCCTTTCCCCTTTGCTTCTCAACTGCATTGCATGACCATATAAATAACACAGACAATGATTCCAATCCATGCTATCGTAGTTGAGCAGCCTTTGCTGTCACTGTCATCGATGCTGTAGGAAAACCACAGGGCAATGAGCCCTAAGAGTATTCCGAACACACACATGATGATGGCGGAAACGCCGGTGGGAGGACCGCTCGCGTCATCTTCTACCGCATACCACCTGCCATGATCACTGACATCAGCGATTGCATAGAGAGTCGATAGAACAAGGCCGCTAACCATCAAAAACTGTCTTTTCATCTTTTTCATATCTTCCGTTTACTTAGTCTTGTCTTTTCATTTTTTGAACAAAAGACGGACAATCGTCGAGCCGATCTTTCGTTCTAACCCCGCCTTTGAGGTCGGGATACCCGTCTGGCGAGCAAACTGCTGCTTGGCTTGCGTAATACCCAACGCCCGCTTCCATGAGAAGCTGAGGCCGGGAATTGGTGACTTCTTGCTCATAGTGATAAACTATTCGATTAATTGACTGTAATATATATAGGTCTTGATTCTGCCAAGGTATTTCCTTTGTCATCTTTCACCACTGCTGTCATCTTTAGATGGTCGTCTTGAAATTCAAACTGGCTCATTGATTGTATATCTAATCTGCTGACCGTTATTGAGAAATTAGAGAACTTGGCATTATCGTAGTTCGGGGTGAACGGCTTATAGACGTACTTAGACTTTGGGACACCTTCTGTATATTGAGGCTCGAAATAGCAGATTACCTCACCAGTCACACCTCTCATTCCATTGACATTAAAATCGGCAATTAGGTAATAATTATCCTCATCTGCCTTAATTGAGAAGTTTTCAAAATTCGCCGAAACATCCTCAACCTGAGGCTCTGAAGAGTAAGTTGAAGGAGGTGGAATCGTAGTTGTAGTTGTATCAACCATCGAATAGTCATCTGAAACGCCAGCATCAGGATATACAGTATCTCCCGTTACAGTGTCACAATCCATGCAGGCAGGATTATTATTGCTGCTTTTGTTTCCGCTACAATTCTTTCCAACAGTTGCGCTAATAATGATGAGGGCAATACCAATGATCCACGGCCAAAAACTACATCCGAAATTTGAATCATAATTATTGGATGGTGGTTGGGTATTATAAGATGAAGGTTGCGGCTTATAAGTGGGCTTCCGATGGATTGTCCCATCTTGATCGATAGTATATGACATATTGATTTTTTTGAAAAGTTTATCCGAAAATCATGGACAGCACGGCAATGGCAATGACGATGGCAATGGCCCAAGCGCATCCGTTGTTATCAGATTCGGGAGGTGTATCATTTCGCGGATATGGCATCGGCTGAGGCTCTAAGGGTGGAGGCGGCGTCGGTGCTTCTTCTTGCTGGGATGCCTCGTCGCGAGTGATAGTTCCATCAGAACCAATAGTGTAGTTAGCATCTTTCGCTTTAGCTGTTCGTGTAATCGTGCCGTCGGGATTAATCTTGAATTCAGTATTCTCTTTCAAGTCATAGCGGTAGTCGCGGGCGACCGTCCATGAAGTGTCGCCCACAGCCTGAACCAAGATGTTTTCATCATAGTCGTCAAGAATGCCATTGTCAATCAACTCATCAAAGGTGAATGTACTGGGCATTACCTGACCATCGATCTTTACTTTGTATGTAGTCATGAGAATAACCTCTGAAGATCATCGATTATCCTCTGAAGAACATCGATTATTGCAGGCATCATCGCTATACCTATTAATATGCACCAAAGAATAGTTCCACATCCGGATGAATCTGATGAAGACGAACCACTTGATGAGCTTGCAGGTTGATAATATGCAGTTTCCTGATGGACTTCTATACGATGCCAAACACTATCATAATCTGAATAAACCAAAATGCTTCCGTGTCGTGGTGAGCCTGATGCGTTACGTGGCAACCTAATCGAAATTCCATAAGAAGTCCGAGTAAGATCAATCCAAACGCCACTTTCTACCTTGGCATACCAATTACCTTGGTTGATAGAAATGCAAACAACCCTTGACTCTCCATTTGAATCAAAGTTTAAAACTCTTGCAGATATACTTAGTCGAGGGGGCTCGTCACGAACTATCTCACCATATTCGTTTATTCTTATTCTTTTCGAAGTGTTGCCACGGATTATCTCTCCATACTCATTTATTCTCGTCCCCATTGTTATTTGCGTATTCGATAACTATGCTTCGGGTCACCTGGAGTGGATAAGAGAACATCTCTGCCCACTCACCGCCAATCTTCGGATCGTTGGTATTGCAAATCAGCGTGTACTGCGTTAGTGATGGCAACAAACGCTGGGTATAGTTCTTGTTACCACGGTTGAGTAGGTCGAGGATAATCTTGATGCCAATAGTAGTCACGAAGTTGATGTCGACAGAGATGCCCGGTTCAAACGAGCCCACCTCTCCCATATAAAGATGGTGGTTGTCGTTCTCCCTGCCCGAAGCTTCGCCCACGGCAGCCATGAAGTCGGTATAGTCGGGCATTCCTTCTGGGAGACAATAGAAAACCTCTCCAGCGAAGGCTCTTTCCCAACAGCCGATAGAAACAAATGGCATCTTGTGGACTTTAGCCAGATACTTATTGGCATAGAGATCACCCTGACGATTATCAGCGCAACCCACGATGACCGTATCCGGATTGCAGAATGAAGCCAGTTTGTCGAGGCTTACCTCCTGTATCATCTTGTGCTCAGTGATGACCTGCGCCTGCGGATTGATCTGCAGGATGCGTTCTTTGACCGCTGTGGTCTTATACTTACCCACATCTTCTACGCCGCACTGATGCCGACAGATGTTGTGGTAAGCCAAGATGTCGCCATCCACCAGGAAGAAACGGCCGACTCCTGCACGCGCCAGTTCGAGCGCTACAAGACTTCCCACAGAGCCACATCCTAAGATGAGGGCTCCCTTCTTGAGCATGATGTCCGATTCGAGGATTCCTGTGTTGCGCGAGAAAATGTCCATCTTCAGGCTTACCGACTCATTTTCGCACTTCTTTCCTTCGGATGTGAAGAAACAAACTGAGCCATCATGATAGTAGCCATAGATTCTGTCGTCAGCTACGGGTTGTGGTGTTCCATGATAGAAGTGCCCTAACAGTTGCACTGGCGCACCGCCCATCTGAGTTGTAGGCTCGCCCACTGAGACTACATTATAGTAGTTCGACTCTGCTTGATAATATCCCCAGAGCGTGTTGTCTTCGTTAGGGATGTTGCTGGGGAAGCAAACGGTTGCCGTTCTTCTTCCCGAACTGAGGAATGTCTTTGGATCTACCTTCATAGCCTAAATAATCTTAAAATAATACCAACGAGGGATCTGCCAGAATTACTTCCTGTTGATGCTTCGTCTAACGTCTTCTCCTTCCAACTGTCGAAGCTCGGCTTAGAGGCAATAGGAGCATCCGATACTTCTTTCTGATCTCGCTCTTTGCCTTCTACCGAGGGCGTTATAGTTAATTCTATAGGTGGCTCAACACCCTTTTCCTCCGTAGGCTCCTCTACATTTCTTTTTTCTGCCTGCTGCTGAGGGATATTGATACCCTGACTGTTCACGAACCGCAGACAAAAGAAGTCTTCGGGGATAATGTCGTCACCTACTTCTACTGGAATACGCTCATAATTAGGGCGCCCGTGCAACTGACTGTCTTCATGCGAAACATAAAACATCGTCAGTCTGAGCTTGGGATCGATATTGATGAGGCCAGAGATAGTTCCGAGTTGGTTCTGTAGGGCAAAGCGCTTATTGGTTACATCGTCTGTAGAAGAAAAATGGTCCATGCTGCCGGGATGGCGATGCCAAAGCCCCAGCAACGTCAGTGGCTTTTCATATTGTGTGGCGACAGAGTTGGCAAGGTAGTTTACGAACTTCTGATTGTACTCAAAGTAGCCCATCTCATGATAGACGTTGTTACCTTCCTGCCCTTCACTATAGCCTGGAGGAAGCATCTCCATAACTACCCATATACCATTGCTCAGGATATGACCGAGCAGGATGCCTCCCGTCTCAACTGGATCCCAGGCAAGCGTTTCTCTGATGATGGCATTGTAAGCCCTGTTAGAGAAAACGATAAGATTACATTCCTTGCTCATAATCAGATGCGTCCGTGAACCATAAAATCTTCTTTAGGCATATCACCGGTCAATACCAGCTCATAGGCCATCAGCCACTTCACCGCCCATGCGAGGACCGAGGCTGCAGAGGTAGAGGTGCGGCCGGTCTTCACATCTTCGGCTTGTGCCGTGCACAGATACTTGTCCCCGTTGCTGTCCGTGAGCAGATGATAAGGACGGAAACCACATTCTTGAATCAATTCATCCACATCGGGCTCTATGGGGTACACGCGTACGGATGACCCCATCACCTGTTCGGGGTGGTTGTTCTGGTAGACAGCCATCAGAGCATATTCTTTCCGACGCCCATACTTAGACTCATAGATACCGGGACAGACGGTACCGATCCAATATAACCGGCCATCGTCAAGTTTGTCAAGCGTGAAGTTAGGGAATGCACGGTTCATGGCTGCTTACTCTGCTTCCAGGAGTTCAGGGTCACGCTCATACCACTGGTATGCGGCCAACTTTCCTTGTGGCACAGAGATGCTGTTGCCACCGTTCATGGCGTTGCCGTTGTTGCTCAGGGTGATACGGTCCCCAGAGAGAAGCTTGTGCTTCAGCTCCGCACGTTTGGCGGCCAAGTCCGCATCGCTGGCCAGTTTGCCCTGAGGCACAGAGATGCTACTGCCGCCGTTCATGGCGTTGCCATTGTTGCTCAGGGTGATACGATCACCAGAAAGAAGCTTACGCTTCAGCTCTGCACGCTTCGCGGCTAATGTCGCGTCGCTTGCCATCTTACCTGTTGGAATGAAAATCATACTCGATAATATTTTATGTTATTGTTTATTCTATGGTACTCGCAAGAAGCACTTTCAACGAGGCTATTTGACTCTCCATCAAGTTCATCTGCTCGTATAGTCTTTTCTCTTCTTTGTTGTCATCAGTTGTCTGACTGTGCGACATTTTCTCTATGCATTCATTAATCTCCAGATCGATTGCCTGGAGTGTCAATTCTATCTGCTTGCCTTGACTCTCTTCGTAATCATTGAAACTGTCGGTGACAAAGCTTTTCAATGTAGCTATCGATTCTTCTATCTTTGGGCGGATGTCAGCCTTGAATGCCTCATCCATTTGCAGAACCTTGTTGCCATTGGAAGATCTAAGGAAAGAAAGACTTTTTGTAACTCTTTGTCGGATTTTTTTTAAAAACGATTGAGAGCTCCCGACGTTACCGTCATCTGACCTTTCATGTCCATCCATGCTATTGACGGCTTCCGAAGGCTCTTGATTATTTTCAAAGGTCTGGTCAAGTTCAATTTTATGTCGTTGGGGATCAATGTTCCCGACATTCTTTACCTCAGCGCCAATCAACTCATTTGCAGCATCGAAAGCTGCACCCATCTCGACATTGATGTCTTCTGCAATGGAGTTTAACCCTTCGTTCAGCTGCTCCACAATCCATCTGTACCCATAGATTTTTGTTTGGGATAACGAGAGCAGGCTATCTAATACCTCAATCTTCATCTCCTTTGAACGGCTATCCAACTCTGAGAGCAAACGCTCCTTGGATGAATGGAGTAACGCGTGCGCTCGATCTATCGTTGCGGGGTCAGGAGAGGACAACTTCTGTCGATAAGCTCTGAGCTTGGCGAGATATGTTTCATTGTCAGTATCGTCACCATTTGCGTCATCGCCCATCTCCACAAAAGAGACCTGCATCGTGTAAAGGGCGCTCTCCAGCAACTGCAGCGTGTCTTGCGCAACGCTTTGAAGCATAGCCGCGCTTCCTGCATCAGCACCGTCGTCAGCAATATCTTTGAGTCGTTCGGCAAGCATCCGCAATTGGTTAGAATCCTCACGGCTTGTCACAATCGGGCTTACGCCGACCATAGCCGACATCAGACTTACTTTATAATCTTTCTTTCGCATTGGCTTTATGGCTTCTAATTGTTGATTTCACGATGCAAAGATAGCAAGTAAAAGCATCCGTTCCAAGAGATTTCTTCCCTCATGGATGAACTGCCCCAGATGGTTGATGAACTGCGGCTAAATGATGATGAATCATCGCTGACATCAAATATGGTAAGATCGTTATTATCTGTTTATCACTAGAAAGTTTCTCTTCGCATAATATATTACGTCTCCAATCCAACCACCGTAGATGTGATAATTACCAGGCAAACTCTTTTGGTTGTACAGGGTGTATATTGCTTGCAACTTTGTTGCTAATCGGCAATAACGTTCGAAATTGTCTGGTAATTTAATATAATGGGGGTTATGCTCAAAAGTTTTCACGGAGCGTTCTGTGATTTTAGCTTCATTACTGCTTATAAAATTAATCTTTTCGACTATGTGCCGATCTGAATCACCAAAGTATTTTTCGCTTATAAGCTTTTTCCCCTCACTATCTAAAGGTGTGGGATCACTCTGCCAATCCCAATCATGGATAAATGGTGGAGTAGAAGGGTCATAGATAGATCTATGTCCGAAAAGGACATTAAATAACCTTATAGTCGAAATTCTCGTATACCAGCGCGCCGTCGTACTTCGTCGTCTCTCTGGCATCGGCATCGAAGGCGTTGACCCACATCTTAGAGTTTCTGTCCTGATAGCTGTGGATGTATACATTATCCCTCTTGACGAAGACCTTTAGATTAATCTTGTACCAATAGCCGTTGATGCAGCGGTAGCCACGGATGATCCGATACTGTGGAACTCTCTGGCGCTGGGAACGGGGAGCCTCGTAGGTTGAACTTCCCTGATTCATAGAACCACTGGTCACCCGGCGCATCTCATCGAGGATGGGATTGCTGTAAGGATTCTCCACTTCTACGGGCTGATAGACAGAGCCGAGGCTAAACTGCGCCGAAGCTGATAATGACATCAAGCAGCAGACAACGATAAATAAAATCTTTCTCATGACTTTAATGTTTTGGTTTTAAATCTGGGACAAAGGTAGCCATAAGAATTCAACTTTCAATGCTTGCACACGCTATGTGGGATGAACCTTGGGGATTAGCTGACGAACTTCATTGCGCTCAGTTAGAGCTCCGTGCTATCTTCCCTTCAACTTCTCAGCTACATCGATGAACGCCTTTGCTGCGAACCCGCCGGAAGCAGGTAGCTTCTTTTTAGAGAAGCCTACATAGATGACATACTTGGGGTGCTCAAAGGGTACATAGCCGCACGCATCCATATAATAGATGCCTTTAGCAGAAACGACATCAAACTTTGCCCAAAGGTCTTTATGTCCGTTGAATAAGGAAGGAGCATTCGCCTTATCAAATTTGATGGCGTTCCATATCTTTGAACCTTTACGCTTCAGGAGGTCAGAGTACAGCGCTATAATCTTTCTGGGACTAGCGAAAAAGACATAATGTTGGGTGGTATCTGCTTCAACATCATATTTCTTCTTCATCAGTGCATTCAGGTTCTTACTATTTCCGAAGGCCTTCCGCGCTGCTAAAGTTTGAGCTATTCTGGATTTTAAGGCGTTGCCTTTATTTAGGGGAACTACACCATATCCACCACGAAGAGCTCCGTAATCTGTCACTGTTTTCCCTTCAATCACCTTCTTTCCCTCTCCAGTATCGAAAGTGTCTTTCAAAGAAACCTTACCAGTATTCAAGCACTCCTCTATAACAAAGGTAGAGAGCAGCCCTGTCGGATTGAGTCCTTCGAGTGCAGCCTCTCCATTCTTCTTATAGCCTTTTGCCGCAAAGTCGACGACCTTGTCGGAGTCCACGTCCCAAACGACAATACATCCGGCAGAGGCTTCGAATTCTTTCACATAGCGGGAAAGAATAGAATCTAATCCTAAGTCTGTCTTTTGTTCCTTCTGCGCAACAGGAATTGGTATTTGGCTTTTCTTCTTCGACGGAGTCACAAGAAATGCTATTACGGCAATGGCAACAAATGCGATAACAGCGGCAGCTAACCAAAATTTCTTATGACCTTTGGAAGGTAACGGCAGCTTTTGCTGAGGCATAGACTGCCTGTTGGTATTCCCAACAGAAGACACCTCAACGGCTAACTCCTCATTAGCATCAGCTTCTTCTGTACCTTCAACCCTGTCAATCGGGATAAGATATGCGGTGAAGTTGTCCCGAGTCTTGTCCAAACTTTCATGCTCAATCAGGCTGATCTTCTCCTCGTCGCTGCGCTTCGCAGAGAGAATCTCCACCAAACGGTCGTTGGTGAGCTGCTCCAGTACGCCATCACAGCAGAGGAAGAAGTAGTCTCCACTCTTGACATCTGCTAGCGTGTGGATCTCGGCGCTGAAGCGTTGCTCGCTGTGGGGCTGGAGAGCTCGGGTGATGACATTCTTTCTGGGGAAGTCCTTCGCCTCTTCGGGAGTGAGTTCGCCAGCTGCCAACAGAGCATTGACCAAGGAGTGGTCAGCACTCTGGTACATGACGCCCTGCCCGGGTCTTACTTGATAGATACGACTGTCGCCCATGTGCGCCACGATAGCGCCATTGCCGGTTAGGCACACACAGGTGAACGTTGTAGCCATCTTGCTTTGGTCGTCTTTGTCCAAGGCATCAAGAGCATCATACGCTTTTCCGATGGCAAGGGTGATGTCATCTTCGGTGACATCACCTGCCTCCTGATAACGTTGCTCTAAATATGCTCCCACCGTATCGCAGACACAGCGGCTGGCAACCTCACCATGGTCCTGACCACCCACGCCATCGCAGAGGATGAAGAATCGCTGACGGTCGTCCACCCGCTCAAACAGTGGGTAGACGTTATCTTCCTGGTTGTCCTTACGTCCGATATGGCTATAGCCGAGTGGCTGTCTTATACTGATCTTCATTGCTTAGTATTCAAGTATTGTTCCTTCTTCGTTATACTTCGGTCGTTCGAAGATGACCTCTGTATGTCCGAACATCAATTTGTCGCCCCAGTTGAGCACGACAATGTCACCGTTCTCCAGCACCTTGCCATTCAACTTAATGGGGTTCTTGGGATTGGCAGGCTCCAGCAGATGCTCAATCTGCCCATTCCGCTCCCTCACGGTGATATAGGCATGGCTGCGACTCATATACCGGTCCTCTGTGGGAAT
>ERZ1032009.147-NODE-147-length-16080-cov-5.392886_pt1 | contig 16080 bp, 19 predicted proteins | sample MGYA00516700_ERZ1032009 | MGnify/ENA primary metagenome ERZ1032009 (study PRJEB33719, sample SAMN04261292) | wastewater metagenome | biome: rural village; feature: human; material: feces | host: Homo sapiens | place: El Salvador | collected 2013-01-14 ...
TGTCGCTTATATCTCTGACCTAAAGGACAGAGTTTTACGCTCCATTTGATAAAAACCCGCTCTAATGCGGGTTTTTTTATGCCTGACCTACTTAAAGTAGATCAAGGTTGTCGCGGAAATCAGGGTGCTTATCAATCTCACGCTTGCCTTTTAGACCCACTCTCGCAGTCTTAGGGCGACCAATACGCAGAATGACTGCAAAAGCAATTGAACCAACCACACACATCAATAAATACATTGCAAAAGCACGAGTACCATAAACCCCATACAGATACGAAGCATGCGACACCAATAACCCCATTACTGCCACGTATAAACGATCTACCAGATTTAATTTCATTATTATTTTCCTCAATTCAAAATTGGGTGATTTATCAAACAAGATGACTTACCTTGTTTAATAATTATCTTAATAAAAAAGGCATAGGTCAAACCTATGTCAATTTTTTGCGGTTTTTATGTTTATGTACAAAAGACTATTAAAAAGGAGCTTTAAAAGCCCCTTTTATGTATTAGTTTTCTTATGATTTAGCCTTATGCTTCACACTTACAGAGCGATTTTTCAATGCTGATTTTCTTTTGATATTTAACCAGATTGGATTTGCAATAGTTCTCCAAGATTTCGATCATCATGTCATGCAAGATTCCACCTACATGCGCCGTAGCGATTACAGCAGTCTTATCTTCAACTGCAACTTCTTCTGGCTTAATGACTTCGTTATCATCAGCTTGATCATTCCACCAAGCCACAAAAGATTTGTCTCTAAATAGTGGATTAGCAGTGTTAATCAGGCAGCCAATCAAGTCTTTCTGAACCAGATAGGAAAGGGAATTAACCCCTGAATGCAGTGTGGTGTAATCAATTTTTTGGTGATGTTCAATGCTTTTGTCAAGCTGATCTGGTTGATAGCTTTGTTCAAAATGACACACCTTGCCTTCTGACACCATAACACCTGAAAGCACAATCTTTTCAACTGCCCCTGCCAGGTGTGGAGCCATTTCCGCAATAACATTGATCTGTAGAAAATCTACGAAATGTTGTGGACGACAGGCACTTTTGTTACCAACAAAAATACGTTCTAAACGCTTTGCTTTATTTTCCAGATTAGCACTTGCTTTAAGATCATTGATATTCATTTTTAAACCCTATTTCTAGCCTTTACTACGGTGGCTCTTCCGCTTGAGCTTACTGCTCTTTACGCTTGTAATTATAACTGTAAAACATGGCATGAGTCAATATATAGCGTATTTATTTTTCACCAAACCTATTGATAATCAACCATTTTCTTTAATGCACAAATAACGGATTTTAAAGCCTTAGATTAAATAAAATATATCAAAAAATGGCATAAGGCATTCTATTAAGTTATCATTGCAGGGTTCTCAAATAACAAGGTAAAAACCATGAAAAAGAGCCATATAACCCTCTTGCTGTGTGCGGTGGGTGCAACTGGTTTATTGACTGGATGTGATAGTCCAGAAAGTGTGTTAGTAAAGCCAACAGAATTAGAATCCTCAGAACAATTGCTATCCGACTTCAAAGCTGAACTTAGAAAGACTTACCACGGCATTTCGAGTGGCGCACAGCTTTTTGAACCTACACCATTAATGAATACTGAGCATTTCCAAAAGCATAAGGAAAATCTGGGTGTATTAAAGGTGGCTGAACAGTGTTCTTTGAAAAACGCATTATGGTATGACGGAAACGATCTACTTAAAAAAATCGAAAACCGCCATTTAAAGCTGACTACTGAAACACAGGATTGTATTTTCGAGATAAGTGCAAGACCTGTCGATTCTGTATTACTAAACGCATTCGACCCGGAAAAAACCAAGCAATATCGCCAGGCTGATCAGATTTTTTCAGCCACGCTTGATGGTATTCAAAAGGATAGTGTAATGACCTATTATGAGTATTTCCGCTTAGGTCAACTGGTCAACCAGATTGATGAACGTACAAAGCGTTTAACAACCACTGAATCCGACCAGGCGAAAGTAAAATCGCTATAAATAAGAAAGGAGCTATTAAAGCTCCTTTTTAATTGCCTGTAGTCCGGCATTACTTGTCTGGATGCAACATAGGTAATAGCGTCTGGGCTACCCGGATTTCATTTTTCGTTTCCAAGTAGTAACTGAAAAGTTGTGGGTCCACATTCAGTTTTACGATCTCAAATAGCTCGGTAGCGTTATTGCTGATAGAGCTATCAAATAGAACCTTGCCTTCATGCTTTACAATCAGCTCTGCATCTAGCAACCATGCACCTTCTTTTAAAGGGTGCACATCAAAAAATACCGTGCCATCTGACAGTAGGCTAAATGCTTTGCGATAGGTCACTTTGATCTGCGGATTGATGCGAGTAGAGATAATCAATAAGTCGCGTTTAAGTTGGCTGTCATGTTGTGCCACAGCGTATGAGGTGGGAATGGTTTGAGCGATCAGGCTCACGAACTCTTGCGCTGTCATAACACGCATAGATTTACCTCTAATCTTGATCTGGGAAAACGGCGCAAAGCACGTTTAGAAAGCATTGTTTCTGTAAGTAAGGATAAATTAAAAACCCCCATGTTGAATATGGGTAAATGAATGAAACACTAAAAAAACAAAGCCCCGCGAGTGCAGGGCTAGGCTAAGGGGGTGAATATCAGATTATTTGACCATTCTGGAAAAGATCATCACGCCGGGTATGTTGTTCTGCCAGTGTAGTTAAACTGGCTTGTGCAAATTTAACCACATCATCACCGAACTTAAATGGTAATTCCTCAAGGCTTTTGGCGCGGTGAATATCACCATCATCGAATAAGACAAAATTACCGCCATAGGTGAGAAACAACTCAGTTTGATAAACGCTGCGAGTTGCTTGCGCCAATAGTTTACCAACAAAGGCAATATCATCAGAACCCGGAGTATCCGTGCCGGAGTAAACCGCCCGGACCCGCTTAATCTGGTATGGACCTTTACGATTCAGTTCATTCGCAGTATGCCACTGCTGAACCAGATCATCTTCATTTTTGATTTCATCATCCAGGTATTTATAGACCGGCACATATAAAACACTCGTGTCGATACTTAAATCGAATGCTTCCCTGATCTGCGGTGTTAGCAGTTCTTTCAGCAGATTATCCAAATGATCATCGGAACTATAATCATCACCCTCATAGCCATTAAAAATGATGCGGTCGCCATCTTTAATGATTAACTCAGGAGCTTGCCATGAAATGATATCTGGTGTGATTTCAAGAGAAGTCGGCTCGGCTTCACGATGCTTAAAATCAAATATACGTTCAATGGTGATGCCACTGGTATTGTGCTTATGCAATTGCGTTACGGAACCGGAGAAAACACGGAAGGATAAGCCTATGTCCTCGTCAAATTCATACGCGGGTGCATCCAAAATGCCTTTGATGAAAAAGGTGCGATAATTGCTTCGCTCCCAATCATCAGACTGCAACATTTCTATAAGCTGACTGAGCTGCACAATATTTTTTGGGGTTGGGTTCCGGCGTTGTTCTTCACGCTGTTCGGCTTCAAGTTGTTCAATTTGCTTTAAGATTTTGGCGCGATCATTTTTATTAGCCATTGTAAGTAACTCACTTTTAGTAATGATTAAGATTATTTTTAACGGAAGGATAGGTCATCCGAAGATCACCTATCCGGGCAGTGAGTTAGTCAATGATCTCATTGGCATTGAAGTTCGCTGATTCGTACAGCTTTTTAGCAAGCCAACGGTAGCCAAAGAAGTTTGTGACCTCTTCCTTGCTCTTAGTTACCAGGGCTTCCATCTTGTCGTGTTCGCCAGGATTAATAGAGTGATTCGCCTGATGGCAAACATAGTTGCCACCTTTGGTCTGGTAAAGCGAGAGCACCGTCCAACGAGTAGTAGGGGCATTGGCTTTCACTTCGCCTTCTTCCTGACGATCTGGGAATTTTCGATTAGATGCAAAGCCGATCAAGGAGCCAGTGAACTCAAGGTCTGCCTGGTTATCACGTTTCACTACAAAACGAGATTCAACCTTGTAAGTTTGAAGGTACGACATGAAGCTGTCACGTAAGTCGTCGATCTGGATAGCTTGCAGATTATCCACCATGTTCGGACTGGCAAGGAAAGTCAGGCTTTCATTCCAGGTCTTGTTCGTCTGGCGATTGTATGTGTGGGTCAGTACCGCATATACATTCTCATGGATATGGTAAATGTATTGGTCCACATAATTTTCATAAGGCGGTTTAAGTGGAGCCTTACTGTTAAATTTGGTTGCTTCAACAAAGTCTTTATCTGTTTGGTAGTCAATGATCTCAGCAAAGAACAGGTACGGCGTATTGCCTTGCTGAATAAAGTAAAACAGGTATTCCGGCTCCACTGAAAAACCAACGTGATCGGCAATATAGGTATGAATCAATTGCTCATAGCTAGTGATACCAGGGTTAAGTAGCTGTAGAGGATTTTCCTCAAAAACCCAGATTTCTTCTTCGAGTAATTTCAGGGCGACCTTACGACCTAATTCAACCTTGCCTAGCATGTCTTTACTGGTAAACAGGAAATTCAGGTAAGCAGCGAGATTATCCCCGGCATCAAAGAATACTTTATCGTAGTGTCCATTTTGACTAAGAACGAACACCATAACTTCTTCGGTGGTGCAATAGACCTTGAGCACAGTCGGAGTAGGATTTTCGTGTATGAGTGCTTCAAAGCTACCTTCTTCAATTTCGGATGCTGCCACTTCACCGATTGAACAGCTAAATGCTTCACGACCAATAAACTCAAAGGTTTGGTGTTTATCTACCTGAACAGCCACATGCTCATAACTGTAGGTACTATCTTGATAGTTAATCGCATCAGAGTGGATATCGTAGTGGTTATCATAAGTTTGACCATCACACGGCAATGAATCCAGACTGCCAATGCCATCAAATTTAAGTCCGTATCGACGGCACATGATCAAATGATTACGCAAGAACTGACGCGGGTGTGCATCTGGTAAAGTTGCCAATGCGTTCAGATCAAAGTCATCCAGGTTAGGGTCGCTAAGGTCTGCGCTAAACGAAGGAATGGCAACTGCTTTAGATACCGCAGGAGATTCCGCAAGGTGTGAAGGTGCGTACAACGCAGAATAGGGCGCATTGCTTTGATCTAAGTCTTTAGCATACGTGTGTAGGTGTGACGGAGAATCGTCAAAGGTTACTTTGCGTTTATTGAGTGAGCCAAGACCACTGCTTAAATGAGTGATTCTTGTGCGTTTTGGAGTAGAGGGTTTGATTTTAGCATCTTCAATTGCAGAAGCATTTAAAGCAGACGCAGATTGACCGCGAGACAGAGATAATTTGTCTTTGTTTTTCATCGTTAAGTTTTCCTGTTATCCAAAAGTCATCGTTGGATGCGATTGTGGTACGTCACCACGCCAATCATCATAAGGGCAGAATTTGGAGCCTGTCAACAGGGGCATCAGCAAGTTTTAAAAAAAGGTTTTGAATGCCTTAAAATGAAAAAAGCCCCACGAAGAGGGCTTGTTTTTCTGGAAAAATTATCTGTATATACAGGTCAAAAATAAATATAGTGCGCCGTGGTTGAAAAAGGCATAAGTCAATATTTATCATGCAACATATCTGGAAGCATCAATACCGGCTTGATAGTAAATCTGTTTAGCGAGTTCACTAAACCCAAAGAATTTAAATATTTCATCTTTATCGCTGCTTACACAAGCAACCGTGATCGACTGATCAGGTGCAATGTTTCTCTGCTTCACACCGATCAATTGTCCATTCAAAGTTTGATACAAGCTGAGTGTTACTGTATCAGCCTTTGCAGCAGCCATTAACCGACCTTTGAAGCTAATATCTTGGTCATCTGTTAATGGGATGTAGAATTGATGCGATACTTTAAGGTTCTCACATAATCGACCGAACCACCCTGTAAGTCGGCTCGAAAGAGATAGATTGAAGTCGGATTTATGCGTTGCTTTACAGTCAATAAAACCTAAATCAAATTCTGGTACTGATGTTGGAATGTCCACTGTGGTAGCTTTGCGAAATTCCAATGTTGGTATATCTAATTCTGGTGCTGATGTAGGAGTGTCCACTATGGTAACTTTGCGATATTCGATTATTGGTCTATCTAATTTTAATTCTGGTAGGGGATTAGCTGTCGAAGGTTCCAATGGTTCGGTGTTATCTAAACCATATTGATCTAATGTTTGTTCATCATCAAAAATAGCAGGGTCAAATTCATCATTAGTATCTTCAAAAAACGGCGAATCATTTTCATCAATTTTTTGAAAAATTATTCCACCTTCTAGTATCTTAGCTGCTTCTTTTTCTTTTTCCAGGTTGTAAAGGTCCAGTTGATAAGCATAGCAAATCTTTGGAATTAGGATTTTGTGAGCATTAGACTTAATAAAATTAAGTTTTTTGTTATGTTTGGAATTATTCTGAACAAGCGTTCTGGTCTTAATCTCGGATGAAGGGGAGATATAAGTACGCAGAGAATTTTGGTCTTTATATTCTTCCCGGCAATAGTCAAAAAACATCTTTTCTTCATCAGGATGTTTGCTGATTAAATTGAGAATAGATTGTGGTAAGCAGTCCTCAAATAACTTAACCATTCTCTTTGAGACGGTGCTGTTGCTATAATATGCTGCCTGTGCATTGTGGCTGTAATAAACCCAAATTTTGTGAGCCGAAAGAAATTGATAACTGTCAAAATAGAAGTAGCTATAAGTATCTTTTTCAACTTGCTCTAATTTTATGTATTTGTGATAAATAAGTACGAACTCACGACCATCAAATATACTGAATGTTGTCTTTATCTCCACCGAAAAGGTGTCAATAAAATAATGTTTCTTTATGCTTAATTTTGAGGATTGTAGAGACGAATGGGCTTCTTGCATAAACTCAAGAAACTCGTCTAAACGAAAAAGAATCGGTTTCATTTTTTATCCTGATTTCATAGCGGTTTAACTAATCCGCATTTTGTGAAGCTAATTGTTTTGTATTTTTACTATCCACATGAAAGATATAAAACTCCAAAGGAACCTGTCTGTATATACAGACTTAAATCATCAGCATTCGTTTTTGACGAAAACTGAAAGATTCATCCTTTTTGAGATTATCCATATATCTGTCGAGTTCCTTTTGCAGCTTGCGATTCAAACACTTTGGCTTGCCATTTTCACTGAACACTTCTACCTGGTGTTCTATGCGACCAAAAAACCGGGTCGTCTGGGTGTGACAGATAAACTTTCCACCAATGCTTCGGTATAGGTCTATCTGGTTTTTAAAACTGATATCTGATGCGATCTGCTCACCGCAGAACATTAAATTAGGCTCACCGTCATGCTGCGTCACGTATAAACCAATCATCTGAGTACCGGTGTCAATCTCATTCATAAACACCTGGTTCCGCAGCTCGATATAGCTGTGAATGCCATCATCAACAAATGCGTAATTTTGCGGGTTCTGGGTGTATACAGCCGGGTAGAACGTACCGTCTGGCTCGTGCACACTGAGATAGTCGTGATTAGAAATAAGCTCATGGAGCTGAGTGCCGACAACATGCGCTTCCTTGATCTTCTGCAAGCTATTTAGGTTGGATACCAATTCTGTTTTAGTGCTGCCGTCAGGAAAGACCGTAAAGATGACAATGCAATGGTCATACGCCCACCACGCGCCGGTATAGGCATCACGCGCTGTAATCGCGCCTAGCTGATAACCTGTGAATATGAGCTGCTGTCGCTCGGTGAAGCTATCCAGTTCAACGATCTGGTAATTAGGGTGTTCAATTTGGGCTTGGGTGAGTTGGGTATTGATATTGAATTGAGTTAAATCATCGGCAAGTGTCAGTGTATTGCGCAGATAGGCAACTGTTTTGGTGGTGGACATTGATCACCCAATTATATTTGCTTTGTTGGACCGACTTAAATAGACCGGCAAGTGTCAGTAATATAAACAAAAAAAGGGCAGTTTTGACCACCCTTTATAAAAAATAATTGAATTTTCACTTAATCGCTTTCAGAACAACCTTCACAGACCTCTTCGCCTTTATGGTTCTCAGTCATCATACAAGGAAGATACCAATATCCGCAGTCCACACAGCATAGGATATGGAAGTCGAGCTGCATGCAGAAGTTTGTATCCTCTGCGAGTTTTTCATCCAGGTTCAGTTCGTTCAAGGCATCGTTCAGGCTGATGCACTTATTTTCCAAGTGATCTGCAACTATACGTTCAACTGGAAGCTCTGCGTGTAGTCCTGTCATAGCATCATCCTTGTGCTACCGTGAGTTGGGCTTGTAGATCATCCAATGGAATGATCGCAACGGCGTATTCTTCGGACCAAGAATTATAGTGCGGGTCATACCGGAAAGCAGCATGCTCACATTGCTTGTGTACGAAGTTCATTCCCACCGGGTCATAGCCAATGATAGGGAAGGTTGCCTGGTCCACAATATCTTGTACCGCCTTACGACCATGCTGCTGATAAAACTGCTGTGCGTTCATAGATCACCTATTCGTCATCTTCTGGCTTTCTTAATTTTTCAGCCATAGCCATAAGAATTTTTGCCGTTCTCTCGTTCTCTTCCAGTAAAACCTTATATTCTTTTTCGGTTATACCAAGCTCTTCGGGTCCTGCACCGCCAGTATGATAGTTCTCAATCATAGTAGCTGCTGTGGTCAGTGAATCTATACGCATACTGCGTCGAATTTCCCCTAATTTAGCCATTAGCTATTTCCCTCTAGTAATTATTGGTTTCCTGGTTCAATGCTTTTCAGTTTATTGTTACCGTGCATGATAAGTGCTGTTACTGACATATTGTATCCCTAATTTCTGAATCCGCTTACTGCGGGTCGTGCTTTATCGTTGTGATTAAGAAAACTGGCTGCAAAATTCTTCTACATTCAAATCTAAACTGATTTCTTCAAAGAATTGTTCTAACGCCGTAGTTAAATTCTGGTTGCCACGATCACCAAGCGGTAAATGGCTGTCGTTGAAGGTTGTTACTTGCCACAAGCCTTGTTCTTTCGCACTTGGAGATAGAAGCACCTTGCCATAACCGGTAGCTGCGATCATGCCTGTGAATGGCATTGCTGCAATCGTTTCAATCAGTTGTGCTTGTGAGCTTTCCAGACGCTCAGAATGCTCGCTGATTTCGTCTAGGCTGAACTGACCAGAAAGAACATCAGTATTTAGGCATCCCAGAAAGGTTGTAAGGTGTGTACGAATTGCTTGGACTGACATAATTTTAACCCTGAACTACAAGTCTTTTATTACGGTGACTTTTCCGTGTGAGCTATCTGCTCTGTATATACGAATTATACCGTTAAAACATGGCATAAGTCAATAAATGCTGACTTACGCCGTGGGTGCTGCCAGATTTTTAGAATGGTAAATCAGAAGTTTCAGCCTTTTTATCACTGGTAGTTCAATTGATGTGAACGGAACCGGGTAAAACTTCTGTTTTGATCTGGAATTTTGGTTGATTAAACAGGTCGAATACTTCTGACCATTCTAAGTGAATCATTCTGGGTCCATGAAGGGAATTAGATAGGCTTTGAGCATGTTCGGCAATATGACATGCCGGGTCAAATGAACGAGCATAAAAAAAGAGCAAACAGGTTGCTCTTTTTAGGTGGGTGAGGATTAAACCGGAATTGCTGCACCCGATACGCTGATTGGTTGCTGATCTAGCTGCTCCATATACGCTTTAATGTCAGCAAACTTCTTATCATTGATCATCGTATTGATATTGAATTTAACCAATGCTGTCAGTCGAATATTATTTTCATCAATCCAAGCATAGACAAGCTTTTTCAGGCGTTGGCGCAATGTACCTTTAAAATAAGGGATTTCATCAAGTGCCATAAAGAACGCATTGTGTTTCAACTCTTCAATAGAGAGCTTACCGGTGGGTGGAACCACGCTGTACGCTTTCATATCAAAAAAGCTGTCTTTAGCTTCAATATGCCCCATATCTACATCAAACTGATAGGTCGGGTTAATGACATTCTGCCAGTGAAATCTTACGGCTACTAAACTTTCTGAATTAATCGTATCGGGAGCTGATAGCTTAAAGATTGGCAGTGTCATATCAATAAGACCATACCAACGCTGTGCTACGTTGTTGACGGTATAAGAAAAGTCCACTTGGGTTTTCTCAATATCTAATGCACCATTCGCATCATAAGTTCTTTCATTGAAGCGTGTAATATCGAAATTAAATGGCATCAATGTATTTGATAAGGCACGAAGCATATTGGCATCAATATGGACTACGGTAGCACCTGATTTTTCAGCTTGAGCGATCTTGCCTGTTTCAGTGTTATCAATGAAGTCCACACTTACCGGTTCTGGTTCCAGACAAGTTAAAAAGCCAGATTGAATTAATGGGTCAATGCGGTAACGCAATTGTTCAATTGTTTGGATGAATGGGGTGGTTTGACCTACAAGGTTTACTGCAAATACAACTTTTTTCATAATCTTTATATCCTTAGTGCTGCCAGATTTAATCAGGTTCGGCTTCCTGGGTGGCTCATGCCATATAATTAGGAATTATCCTATGAAACATGGCATAAGTCAATGCAATTAGAAGAGCTAATTGCGTAGGGCAGTTGACTGGTGAATAAGGTAAGTCAATGTGCGCTGCGAGTTATACGGACGACCTGGTATATCAGGTGGCATCAGGATAATACGGAAATTGGATGATTGATTCCGGGGATTAAGATGCGGTGGCAATGGTATATCACTGCCATATTTGATTCGTTTATTCATTTTATTAATCTGCTACACCTAAAGGGTTGTAGAAAGTGTTACCGGGGTTGAGTTAAGCCTTATTTACCTCACCTTCGGGTGGTTTGGCTGCTGACTTCGCACGATTTTTACGTTGAGCGTTACGAACCAATGCTGACAGGATACGGTTATCAGTTCTACGCTCGTCTGATCGCCAATTTGGACCAGTAGTTTTTTCTTGAGTTTCAACTTCCTGTGGAGCTGCTTTAAGGGTGGAGTTTTCCATGTGCCTTACTTCTTTGTGGTTGGAAATCTTGGGAAATATCGCATAAATGAACCTGGCTAAACAGGGCAGAAATGCTTGATTCTACGGCGCGGGGTGGTGAATGCCTAATTATCCTACAAACCTCGCAAACCCAATAATTTCAAGCCTTCCAGAATGTTTTTATCCAAACTTGTTCCGGCACTAAATAAACTCCAAAACAATAAACCTATATGGCAAATAAAATCATTCGCTTAAATTAAAAAGGCTCCATCAAGGAGCCAATTCATCATTTTGCATTATTTGGTTGTATATACGTGACAGCATGATTCAACGGCAGTCTGAATATGCCCCAATGTTTCTTTAAACCATTGCAGATTGTCATGGAAGTGCTGCTTATAAGTATCATATTTCATGCCGTCTAGCGTTTTTTGAGCATAGTTAAAGTCCATCACTTTGTACTCCGTCTGACCTAAAGTATTTGAGATAAATTCTTCGGTTAGTTTGACAGGGTTCAAAAATGCTTCATTAAAATCATTGCTGTGCAATAAAGTACGGAACAACTCGTACTCATGTGAATTACGGTTATTGCCATTCATGGTTAAATCATAAAGCACTGACTTAAACATTTCTTGCAAGGCAGTTTCACCTTCTGTATGAATCTCAAGTAAGTGTTTGTGGCATAAATTTACTGGCTTGGCTGCACTATGCTTGCTTTTGTTTAATACACCCAGACAAGGCGGTTCCGACAGGCAAAAACGCATTGCCCCGGCAGTAAAGGTCATTTCACCTCTTTGCTTGGCAAACTCTACAAACTGATCAATCAGGTGCATACGCGGTATGTTTAGAAGGCGGTAGTAAGGAATAAACGGCGTTAAGCTTACTATATTCTCACTGGCTTTCAGATTGATGTTTTCTGGGTTGAAAATCAGGTTTTCGTAAATGCTTAAAGGTAAGGCATCAGCTTTGCCTAACTCTTCAAATAGAGCAAATTGAGCGTGTTTTAAAACCTCGTGAGCAAAACCTTTTCCAAGTGCATGTAATTGGCTGTAGTTAAGCTCGCCAGAATGAATTTTGGTGAGGTCAAAACTGCGACTGATCTTGATTTCGCAGTCTTTCATTTTAACTTGTTCTTCACCTACCCCATTTTCATTAATGCTTTTGAATTGAGTATTCACGAGCAAATAGATCGTCATAATATCTGGCTTTGAAATAGCATCTTGAACTACGGCGAAGCATTGCACACTGGTTTGTGGACCAGAATCTATATTGGTGTTCGATGGTGCTATACCAAATAAAGCCTGTTGGTTGTTCGACCAAATAGAGCTAGTAAGCACGTTAAGTTTTTGTCCTGTTGAGATAAAGCCTGGCATATCGCTCTTATCCTTCAATCATTAGTTATAAGGCAGGGTAGTGGCATCTACCCCAATCATTAGTCATTATTTAAAACGATGCTTCGCAAGCAATTTTGAGAAGTCGTCTTGGTTTTTCAAAATACGCAACGCAACCATGTTGTGAATGCGGGTTTCAATTGATTCAATGAAGCGCAAACCAAAGAACAACGGAATGATGTTCAGGTTGATGCTTGGGTGTCCTTTAGGCTCAAAGCTGTGTTCAGACTTCACCGCCAGTTTGAAATGTCCACCAATGTTTTCAAAATCCAGAAGAGCTTTATCATCATCATGGGTTTTGAATACCACTTCACCGGTCACGAGATTGATTTCACTCGATATAGTGAAAGTAAGGTTTAGGTGCATAGCAGTTGGCTGTGACTTACTGCATGTTTCTACTGGATTGTGTAACGGCATTGCAAAGGTCACATCAGAAGTCATTTTGGTAAAGTAGCCTGGACGACCTGGAATCGCCTGTACGTCACCATAATTCACATGGTTATCTACTTTGACTTTCACGACACCATCTTCATGCGGTAAATCCGCAAAATCGCTATTTAATAGCGGTGCTAAAGTGTTGTTGAGGGCAATGAGAACCTGACTACCTAAAACTGAACCTCTGGTTACTTCACCGGTGAGGTCATTAAAGGTATATGCGCTATCAGAAAGGTGTTGGCATATCTGGTCCAGATCAGTACCGATCAAGGCTTTAGAAGCCCATTGTTCAGGTGTAATCACTGGCGCAAAGAAATCATTGCTCAATAGTGATTTGATTTGATCAAGGAACTGAGCCATTGATAAATCTGTTGTTCTTTCTATCTGGTAAACCGGCGCGACAACTGCTACCGGGCTAATTTGTGCTACTGCTGACATTTAAAATCTTTTCCCCTAAGCACTCATAATTCGGTGAGTGCGACCGTTTTGGCATATTGAGCCGATTCATTAGTATGTGAAAATTATCGTTTCAAACATGGCATAAGTCAATACAATATATTCCAGATTAATCACTGAATTGTAATCCGCACCATCGGCTATATCCCTAAATATTCAATCATTTTTTTTACTTTAAAAAATCTAACGCCTACCAAGTTCACCAGGGCTTCAAAAAAAATAGGTCAAAAAAAAACCCTGACCTAAATAGTGGCAGGGGGGTTAAAGAGAGATTCAGGAGAATCATAAACCTGAACCTCTGAGGGTATAGGGTGAGGTTTTATTCATCGTCCTCTAAGATGGTATCCACTAGCTCAAGCTGATTTGATTTAACTAAGTGGTGTAGGTCTAGCTCGCCATTCACATCAGCGATTACTAGGTGCTTATGCTGTTGAGAAAACGCAACCATGTTCGGCTCAATATTGCTGAGAGCGGTAATGTACAGGGCATTTTCAGGGTTGATAATGCCGTCTGCTAATTTCGCACCGTCCACCCATACAGCAGTTGACTTGAGCGGAGCATCAAGGTCGTTACAAAGCAAGGCTACAGGAGCTTCTTCTTCATCCTCAAAAACGACTTGGCTTTCATTCTTGCCGTTCCAATCAAGGTTTGAGCAAATATGACGCTGTAAAACGTCTAAATTAGAGAAAATTGCGTATTGCATAAGAACCCCCTAAACCTAAGCCTTTACTACGGTGGCTTATCCGTGTGAGCTATCTGCTCTGTATGTGTCTAATTATGGGCTAAAACATGGCATAAGTCAATATAAAAAATCATTTATCAGCATTGCCGAAGCAATTAATTTGCATACTGACCTGGCTTCACCTGGCAAGTGTTCCTGAAAAATCTGAACTATTTTTTTATTTAAAAAAACCTAACGCCTACCGTTTACCCTGGCTGTAGAAGAATGCGCTGCGAGCAAAAAAAATCGCCAGTGGTGGTGATCTTTCAAGCATAAAAAAAGCCCCGATTATCGGAGCTTTTTCTCATGGTGGTGACTTATTTTGATAAGTCTACCAAGCAATCAGCGACCATGTTTTCGATTGCGTCTAAGGTATTGGCAGTGATCATAGCACTAAGCATGATCACCTTACGAGTGCTTTCCAACAGGGTAGTTTTCAAGCCATTACCTGATTTCAGGCTTTCTAAGTGATCTGCGTCCACATCAAAAGCTAACGCCATTGCATCTGCATCTTCACGGCTAAAGAAGTTACCGATTACTGCGCCTAAGTGAGTATCGCATGCAGCAGTGATTTTGCTGTCGATCTTAGCAATCAGGTCAGATTCACCAGACGCATCATTTAACAGATTGCCTTTGAAAGCTGAAACCATTTGAGAAACTATCTCTTGACCAAGTACACAAGTAGAAGCCAAAGTAGAAGAAAAATTAACAGCAGTATTCATTTTAAAACCCTCGATTCAAGCCAGTAATACGGTGGCTTTTCCGTTTTGAGCTTTGTGCTCTTTATGTGTTCTATTATGGACTGAAACATGGCATAAGTCAATTATTTTAGAATAAATACTTTAAAAAAGATTTATGCCAATCTGGTCGATAAATAATGAAAATCCTACGCATTTTTTTCTATTAAAAAATCTAACGCCTACCGTTTTCCCTGGGCTTCAAGTTCAGAAAACTGGTACAAGATTCAATCAATAAAAAAACCCTGCCGGGGCAGGGTCTTTAGCCAGAAGGGATTAGATCATGTTTACACCGATCTTTTCACGGTACGCCTTGAGTTTTGCTTGAACCTGATCAATAGCATCAGCGTGTGCCTTACAGATCGCGTAGACCGCAGTAGATACGCTTTCTGGTGCGATTGTTTGTGTATTTAGCTGTTCCAGATCATCCAGGGTGAGCAAGCCGTATGACTTGTTTAATCCACTCTGCAATACGCTGTCTTTCCATCCTTGACCAAATGTAGCCAGTGCAAGACTAATGATGTTGTGTGCGCCAAATTGCTTTTCAAGCAGTTCATCAAGTGGTTTAGCATGTTTATATGGGAAGGTGTAATAGTATTCGTAGTGGTTTGCTTTAAGGAACCCAATTACACTGATCTTGCCAAATTTTTCCACGATTTCGTTGAAAAGGTTTAGACCATTGGTAACGCTGCTGTAAGTCTTTTGCACATCCTCATTGTTTTCTGAGCCATCCATTAGAAGGAAATAGGCATTAGTAACATCGGAATCACGCGCTTCATAGTAGAACTGGCTTGAATTAGTTACATGACCGGTTTCATCATCATACGTTTCAAGCAATAAGCGGTGAATTACGTTTTTAGAGTGCAATCCAGAAAACACCGAAACATCAATTGATTTAGCTTCTGCATCTGGGTGTTTTGCCAATTTAGCTATGAGTGCTTCAACAACTTCGGTGGCTAACAAACGTAAATCGTTATGGGCATTTTCCGAAATTGCATCACTACGTTGATTGATTTCTTCACCAGATAATTTATTGTCCTGATCTGGACCAATGGAACTGCGATACACATTTACAATTTGAGAATGTAACGTAGTTTTCAGATATTTAGCAAAACTGGCTTCTTTGCCGTAAACATCGTACTGGAAGTCCACCATCGACAATATAAGCGGAAATAACGGTACTTCTTGCGATTGTTCAGCAATGTGCGCATTAAAGAAATTGAACGCATTTACTAAAGCTGCCTGGTACTGATGTTCTGGGTGAGCAGCCTGGAAAGTTTTAAGCACAAACTCAGAAGTGATTACACCTGGTTCAACTGGAATTAAATGCAGATTTAAAGTTTTCATATTTTTTTAACCCTCAACC
>ERZ1032009.149-NODE-149-length-15962-cov-6.021186_pt1 | contig 15962 bp, 11 predicted proteins | sample MGYA00516700_ERZ1032009 | MGnify/ENA primary metagenome ERZ1032009 (study PRJEB33719, sample SAMN04261292) | wastewater metagenome | biome: rural village; feature: human; material: feces | host: Homo sapiens | place: El Salvador | collected 2013-01-14 ...
GGTCGAGGCTCTTTAGGCTCTGCAGCAGGTTCTTGTTGCCCACCTCGCGGAGCTCGTCCTGCGAGAACTGCACCGTGGCACCAGTGAAGGACGACTTGCGCTGTTCGAACATACCGTTGACGACGACCTCCTTCACGGCATTGGCCGTTGGCTCCAGCGTGAAGTTGATGACAGAGCTCTCGCCAATGGCCTTCGTCGCGGCATTATAGCCGAGGAAGGTGGCGGTGAGCTGCGCATTGGTGGTGGTGAACGGCAGGGTATAATGTCCGTTGAGATCGGTCACGTTATAGGTGTCGGGCTCCCCCTGTGCCGACAGCTTGACGGTGGCGCCGGGCAGGGGTTCGTGGTTCTCATCCATGACGATTCCACTGATGAACCGCTCGGCGCGTGCGGGGTTGCGACGTTTCTGTGCCGACTTCATGACGGTGATGTACTTTCCCTCGACCTTATAGTCGAGCGGCGTGGTGGCGAGCACCGACTGCACGGCATGCACGGTGCTGACGTTCTTCAGCGTGACGGTCACGCTGTAGGGCGCCACGTCCTCATAGTCGAAGACGATGCGCGTGCCCGACTGTTTCTCGATGGTGCGCAGGGCCTGTGCCAAGTGCTCCTTCTTAAACTGGACACTGATGGTCTTACCCGTCTTCTGCGCTGATACCGACAAGGTCAGCAGCAGGGCGAAGAACAAGCAGACAGCTTTGATGTTTCTCTCCATAAGTTATTAACGTTTGAGTTGCTAAACTGTCTATTTTTCGTAAAGGTGTTAGGAATGGGTACCGCTTTCTGAAGAAAAATAAAGCAAAAATAAAAGAAAAGCGTCAAATCGAAAGGGAGCCCCCGCAGAAGGATACATAGAGGCCTATCAGAAAACCATGCAAACACCACGAGAAAACAATTGATTATGTTTTAGCTTGGTTTTTGCATGGTTTTCTAAATGAACACTCCAATGTTTTCTTTTGTTTTCTGAGGTAATCCTCACGAGATTATCTGATGATGATCTGATTGTTGGCTACTGTGATGTCGGCATCGCTGAGGTCATTGAGACGGCTGATGACCTGCTGGAGCGATTCTGTGCGGTCGGCAGTGAAGTGAATGTGATGGTTGAGGTCGGCGCGACCCTGGATGACAATCTTGGCGCCATACCAGGCGGCGATGTCACGCAGCACCTCGTTGAGCGTCTGCTGACTGTAGTAGAATACGCCGTCCTTCCAACTGACATAGTCGGCGACATCCACTGCCGCAACATTGATGGTGCCCTGAGCGGTCAGCGCGGCATCCTGGTCGGGAGCGATGACAACACCCGCGGCATCGCCCTGCGTCGGCCGCACGGCCACACGGCCACAGACAAGGGTTACATGGGTGTCCTGCGCACTGTAGCTGCGGACATTGAACTCCGTACCGAGCACCTTCGTCTCCACACCGCCAGCAAGGACGATGAACGGATGGCCCTCGTCGTGCGTCACCTTGAAGTAAGCCTCGCCATGAAGCTTCACGATGCGCTCGGCAGTGACAAAGCGGCTGGGGAACTCCAGCGAACTGCCGGTGTTGAGCAGCACCTCCGTGCCATCGCTGAGGATGACCTTATAGGTCTGACCGAGGGGAATGGAGATGGTGTGATTCTCCACGGGCACATCCTCCGTGCCATACATTCTGAGGTCGAGGGTATTGCCTTTCACAACGGTGGTGGGGAGCGTCGTGGGCTGTCCGTTCTCGTCGACAACCATCGGACGCTTCAACGTGGCAATCTGCTGCTCAGTGGGGGCGTAGGCCATCTGCGGGTCGTGGGACGGCACGGCCAATTGCTTCTGGATGACAAAGAAGCCCACGAGGATGAGAGCCATAGCGGCAGCCAACCACAACAACGGGCGCACCTGGGCGCGGCGTGTAGCCGGCGACTCTATCGTTACGGTAGATGAAGTTTCCTCCTTGATGGCAGAAGATGACTGAGCCATGTGAGTCGGATGCTCGGCATGGAAATCGCGCAGCGATGCCTCTACATCGGGCACGGCAACCGTGCGACGCTGTAGGGCCTCTGTGGTCTCGAGAAGGAGCACAGCATCATCCACCGACACCTCGTGGGTATCGGCCTCGTGCGCTGCTCCGCCTGATTCCATCAGGTCGAGCAAGGCTTCCAGCTGCTTATCGTCTATCGTTGCCATTGTCTTTCGTTCACCTTATGATATAAAGTTCACCTTATTATATATAAGTACTCTCCAATTTCTTTTATTGATTCTGACTGTATCTCGCAATGAAGAGAAATTCGGGTACCGTTCTTAAGATTCTTTTGCACGGACGGCCTCACGGAGGAACTTCAGGCCCTTCACCACATGCTTCTTCACACCCGTGGCCGAGATGCCCATCTGGTCGGCGACCTCCTGGTAGCGGTGGCGCTCGACGAAGCACTGCTCCATGACGAAGCGCGTCTTCTCAGAAAGTTGATCCATGAGCGCCATCAGGCGCTCCACGCGGTCGTCGTGCGCAGTGGGGTCGCTGATCTCCAGGTCGGTGACATGCTGCAGGAAGTCGGCATAGCGCTGATGGGTGATCCGCCTGCGGATGAGGTCGATGCACCGGCTGTGGATGAAGCGGTAGAGGTTGCGCTTCCAGTCGGCCAGCGCCCATTGGTCGGCATGCGTCCAGAGCTCCGTCATCGCTTCGCCAACGACATCACGACTCTGCTCTTCATCATTCAGCAGATGAAGCGCATAGTAGAAGAATGCCGCGTACGTCGTGCGGTAGAAGTTGTCGAAGTCTCTCTTAGCCATTGCAATCCGTTACAGGTGTCACTCCTTTGCCAGTTGTCGCCGTGCGCGCTCGATGATGGTGTCCTCGTTCTTGAGGAAGTCCTGCGTGGTCATGCTGACCTGGATGTCAGGCTTGATGCCGTCCTCGGTGCTCTGGCGGTTGCAGTCGTACATCGGACAGGCGGAGAAGCGGACGCTCCAGCCGTTGGGGAGCTCAGAGGAGAACGGCATGCCGGCGCCGCCGCCGGTCTGGTCGCCGACGATGGTGACCTGCGGACAGCACTTCATATACTTCACAAACTCGTTGGCAGCGGAGAACACCGCCCGGTTGGTGAGTACGACGACGGGCTTCTGCCATCGCAGGCCCTTAGCGGGTTGCAGCGTCTGCTCCTCCATGGAGGAGAAGTCGTTGTGCCCCTTTCCTGTTTTGTGACGCATGTATCCCACGAGGATCTTCTCGTTGGTGAAGCGTGCGGCGAGCTGCTCCGCTGCGGTGATGAGTCCTCCGCCATTGTCGCGCACGTCGATGATCAGTCCGCGGCAGGGCTGCAGATAGAGCAGGATGGCGTCGAGGTTGCCTGAGCCGAAGTCGTTCTGGAAGGTTGGGCAGCGTAGGTAGCCGATGTTGTCGTCGAGGATGCGGTAGCGCATGCCGTTGGCAATCTTATAGTCCGTGCCGAGATAGCGGGTGACGAGCGTGTCGCTATAGTTGCTAGGGTAGGCCTCGTGGAAGGTCCAGTAGCGTGCCTGGTCGAAGGAGGTGTAGAGGTTCACGTGTCCGTCGCGGAGCGTTGAGAGCATGTTTGCGAAGACCTCGAGCAGCTGTTCGTCGGTCATCTGGGCGTCCATCTGCTTGGCGTAGGTGGCGTGGATGACATCCCAGTCGACACCTTTCTCTTGGAAGAAGCAGTAGTGCTCGTCCATGATCTTCCACAGCGCCTCGAAGTTGCCCTGCGGGTTGTCGGGATACTCATGCTCGTCGACGCAGGAAGAAAAAAGTATGGGAAGGGAGAGAAAAAGCACAAATCCTTTCCAAGCCCTCCCAAAGGGAGGGATGTTAGATATGATAAAGCGTAAAATATGATTCATCTTGATACAGTATTATGTAATTAACATCCCTCCCTTTGGGAGGGCTTGGAAAGGATTAGGGTATCAAAGCTTCCAGCCAAGGACGACGGTGTGCGTCCATTGGTGGTACTTCAGGTTGTTGATCTTCATCTGGCGGTAGTCGCCGAGGTAGCCGACGGAGAACACGGTGCGCCAGAGGCGGAAGTCGAGCGTGAGCATCTGTCGCAGGGACGGGGCGTTGAAGGGCTGCGTGACGACGACGTTATGGTCGTAGTTGCCGCGGGAGAAGATCTCATAGTAGCTCTGGCCATAGTTGGGCGAGAACGCCGCGCCGAGGAGCGGCACCGACACCTCATAGTTGAGGCGGAACAGCCGCTGGCGGATGCGGAAGTCCCATGCAGCCTGTGCCGCGGGGTCGATGGAGAGCGCAATGCGTGCTTGCGCCGGGTTGTTCGTGTTCCGGGTGTTGTAGGCACCGCCGAGGATACCGTCGATCAGTCCTCCCGCCCGCAGAGTGAGATGCTGCGCGGGAAGCTGCCACTGGTGCAGCCATCCAAGGTGGAAGTTATACGTTGCCGAGAGCAGACAGTCGTCGTTGCCACGAGTGCCCGCCAGTGAGACGTAGACCTCGTTCGTCGTCACGCGCAGCCAGTCGGGATGCTTCGTCAGCGCCTTCTCCCGGCTGCCGATGTAGCGCACCTCTGTGCCGGTGTTCTTCTCCTGCGAGAGGTAGGTGTCGAGGATGTCCGTGTAGCCGATGGAGATGTAGCTGGCGCGGGTAGAGGAGGGGGGTGCCTGCACTTTCTCCTGCGCATGGGCAAAGAGGGGGAACAGCGAGAGAAGGATAAGAAGTTTTTTCATCGTTTACCTTTTTAACGGTGATGGCTAACGCATGGAAGCAAACGCCATCAACCAACAACCCTGCATCATGTAACTGACATCCCTCCCTTTGGGAGGGCTTGGAAGGGATATTACCCTTTGAAGTCTTCATCCGAGAACAGCTCCTGCTGTCCGGTGATCTCGTCGATGACCTGCCGCTGCGTCTTTCCGGCGTCGGGGTCGAGATTCTCTTCCTCTTCATCAGCGATAGAATCGCCGTCCGCGGTGGCGTCGGTCTCCGGCTCCGGGAAGCGTGTGGGCTCCAACTCCTCCACTTGGTCGACGACCCATGTGGCGATGCGCTTGCCCTTTGCCTTGAAGCCCTTCACGGCGATGAACTGCTCCGCGTCGATCTCCATTGGCGCGCGTGCACTGTCGGCACCGGCCCAGGTGACACGGATGCGCGGATAGACGGTGTCGGTGAGCAGTGCCTCCCGCGTGTTCGGGTTGTCGCCGAGATAAGTCTGGTGGCGCTTCGAGGCGTCGAGGAGAAACCGCTTGATGTAGGGATAGCCGAGGTTGTCCGCGTCGAAGAGCACGCACGTCCACACCTTCTCCGGCTGGTATTTCTCAATCCGCCGGATGTTGTCTTCGAAGTGGTTGTTCAGATCGAAGTTCGTCAGGTAGTATTCGCCATTGTCGAGGATGACGAGGATCATGTCGCCGTCGTTGAACTCTCCGAGCAGCTGTCCGTGCTCCTCGTAGTTCAGGCGCTTCACATCCGGGTCGTACCACACCTTCCTTCCGCCGAGCGTCGACCGTCCGCGGCTCTTCAGCGTCACGCGGTGCACACTGTCGCGCGTGAGGATGTTGCCCCGTGCGCCACGGCCCTTGATCATCACGTCGGAGAAGCTCTTCTCCAGGAATATGCTGCGCTTCGGCCGCTTCGGGTCTGGGTCGAGCGTCACCTTGATGGTCTCCGCCTCGCCGTTGGGGTTCGCGGTGAAGTACATCACCTTCGAGCCCGCCGTACCCTGGGTGAGGTCATACTCGCGGTCGCGGGTGATGGCGGTGACATTGAAGCGCTTGATGAAGTACGGGCCCTTCTTGCCGTCACGGTACACCACATTATATATTGTACGGAAGTCGTTCTTCTTGAACACCTGTGCCCAGAGGACATTCTTGCCCACGAACACCTTGTCCGCCACGCGGATGACCTTGTACTTGCCGTCGCGGTAGAAGATGATGATGTCGTCGAGGTCGGAGCAGTTGCAGATGAACTCGTCCTTCTTCAGACCAGTGCCGATGAAGCCATCTTGCCGGTTGATGTAGAGCTTCTCGTTGGCCTCCACCACCTTCGCCGCCTCGATGGTGTCGAAATTGCGGATCTCCGTCAGGCGCGGGTGGTCCTTGCCGTAGGTCTCCTTCAGATGCTCGTACCAGGCGATGGTGACGTCGGTCATGTGCTTCAGGTCATGGTCGATGCCCTTGATCTCCGCCTTGATCTTCGCGATGAGCTGGTCGGCCTTGTCCTTATTATATTTCAGGATGCGCTGCATCTTGATCTCCAGCAGCCGTAGATAGTCGTCCTCACGGATGTCGCGGATGAGCTTCGGTTTGAACGGCGTGAAGGCGTCGTCGAGGAACTTCAGCACCGCCTTCTGGTCGGGTGCCTGCTCGAAGCGGCGCTCCTTGTACATCCGCTCCTCGATGAAGATGCGCTCCAGCGAGGCAAAGAACAACTGCTCCTCCAATTCTCCCCGGCGAATCTCCAGTTCACGGCGCAGGAGTCCCATCGTGCGGTCGGTGGAGTGGCGTAGCACCTCACTGATGGTGAGGAACTGCGGCTTGTTATCCTCGATGACGCAGCAGTTTGGCGAGATGTTGATCTCACAGTCGGTGAACGCATAGAGCGCGTCGATGGTCTTGTCCGACGACACGCCGGGGGCGAGCTGCACCTGGATCTCCACCTCGCGCGCCGTCATGTCGATGACCTTCCGGGCCTTGATCTTTCCCTTCTCGATAGCCTTCGTGATGGAGTCCTGCAACGAGTCGGCGGTCTTCGTATAGGGTATCTCACGGATGACGAGGGTCTTGGCGTCGAGCTTCTCAATCTTAGCACGCACGCGCACCACGCCGCCGCGCTGTCCGTCGTTGTATTTCGACACATCGATGGCGCCACCCGTTGGAAAGTCCGGATAGAGATGGAACTCCTCGCCGCGCAGGTAGTGGATGGCAGCGTCGCAGATCTCGTTGAAGTTGTGCGGCAGCACACGCGAGGACAGACCGACGGCGATGCCGTTGGCGCCCTGTGCCAGCAGCAGCGGGTACTTCACCGGCAGGGTGATAGGTTCCTTGTTGCGACCGTCGTAGCTGAGCTGCCACTCGGTGGTCTTCGGGTTGAACACCGTCTCCAGGGCAAACTTCGACAACCGTGCCTCGATGTATCGTGGCGCGGCCGCCGAGTCACCGGTGAAGATGTTGCCCCAGTTGCCCTGCGTGTCGATGAGCAGGTCCTTCTGTCCCAGACCGACGAGGGCGTCGTAGATCGACGCGTCGCCGTGGGGGTGAAACTTCATAGTCTCGCCCACAATGTTGGCCACCTTATTATATCGTCCGTCGTCCATGCGCTTCATCGTGTGGAGAATGCGGCGCTGCACGGGCTTCAGTCCGTCGCCGATATGGGGAACGGCACGCTCGAGGATCACGTAGGAAGCGTAATCCAGGAACCAGTTCTTGTACATCCCCGAGAGATGGTGCACGGCCGCGGCGTCGAACATGTCGGCGGGCTTGTAGTCGGAATGGGTATCTTCGGTCAGCTCGTCGTTGTTGTCTATTGTCTTGTCGTCGTCCATATACTAATGTCAGTAATTTATGCAAAGGTAACGCTTTTTTACGGGAATCGAGAACATCAGTGCCTTGTTTTTCCCTAATTTAACGCAATAAAGTAAGGTGTTTCGTCGAAAAAGCAGTACCTTTGCACAAAATTATCAAATAGCATAAGAAAAGATTATGGCAGAAGATGTTTTCAAGAAGATTGTGAGCCACTGCAAAGAGTATGGCTTCGTTTTCCCCAGTTCAGAAATCTATCCCGACGGCCTCGCCGCTGTCTACGACTATGGTCAGAACGGCGTGGAGCTGAAAAACAATATCAAGCAATACTGGTGGCAGTCGATGGTGCTGCTGCACGACAACATCGTTGGCCTCGACGCCAGCATCTTCATGAACCCCACGGTGTGGAAGGCCAGTGGCCACGTGGACGCCTTCAACGATCCCCTCATCGACAATCGTGACTCGAAGAAGCGCTATCGTGCCGACAACCTCATCGAGGACCAGATCGCGAAGTACGACGAGAAGATCGAGAAGGAAGTCGCCAAGGCCCGCAAGCGCTTCGGTGATGCCTTCGACGAGGCGAAGTTCCGCGAGACCAACCCCCGTGTCATCGAGCACCAGCAGAAGCGTGACGCCCTCCATGAGCGCTACACCCAGGCCATGCAAGGCCCGGATCTTGACGCTCTGAAGCAGATTATCCTTGACGAGGGCATCGTCGACCCGATCAGCGGCACGAAGAACTGGACCGACGTGCGCCAGTTCAACCTGATGTTCTCCACCGAGATGGGCTCCACGGCCGGCAACACCAACAAGATCTACCTCCGCCCGGAGACCGCGCAGGGCATCTTTGTCAACTTCCTCAACGTGCAGAAGACCGGCCGCATGAAGCTGCCGTTCGGTATCGCACAGATCGGTAAGGCGTTCCGCAACGAGATCGTCGCCCGCCAGTTTGTGTTCCGTATGCGTGAGTTTGAGCAGATGGAGATGCAGTTCTTCTGCCAGCCTGGCACGGAGATGAAGTGGTTCGAGTACTGGTAGAAGGTTCGTCTGGCATGGCACGAGGCACTCGGCATGGGCGACGAGAACTATCGTTACCACGACCATGAGAAGCTCGCCCACTATGCCAATGCCGCTACGGACATTGAGTTCAAGATGCCGTTCGGCTTCAAGGAGGTGGAGGGCATCCACAGTCGTACGAACTTCGACCTCTCGCAGCACGAGCAGTACTCGGGCACAAAGATGCGCTACTACGATCCCGAGACGAAGGAGAGCTACGTGCCCTACGACGTGGAGACGTCTATCGGCGTGGACCGTATGTTCCTCTCGGTGATGTGCCACAGCTACGAGGAACAGCAGCTCGAGAATGGCGACAGCCGCGTCGTGCTCCATCTGCCGGAGGCGCTGGCTCCGGTGAAGTGCGCCGTGTTCCCCTTGGACAAGAAGGACGGCCTGCCCGAGATTGCGCAGAGCATCGTCAACGACCTGAAGTTCCACTTCAACACCCACTATGGCGACCCGAAGGACTCCATCGGCAAGCGCTATCGCCGCCAGGATGCCATCGGCACGCCGTTCTGCATCACCGTCGACCACGATACGCCCAACGACCATAAGGTCACGCTGCGCTTCCGTGACTCGATGGAGCAGGAGCGTGTGGACATCGACCAGTTGCGCTCGATCATCGAGGAGCGCGTGAGCATCACCTCCGTGCTGAAGAAGCTCGGGAAGGAGATTGAGAAGTTCTAGGAAACGAAACAACAGATGAAGAAGACAAACGACAAGACAAAGCGCAGACCGCTGCTCGTGATGCTGACCCTTATGCTCTGCCTCACGGCGGGGCTACTGGCGTCGTGCTCGGAGAGTGACGACACGGTGGAGGAGTATCCCGACTGGCAGAACACCAACACGGCCTATTGGAACCAGCTCTACACCCGTGCCACCGACAGCATCAAGGCCGGCAGCCAGAACTGGAAGGTCATCAAGAACTGGAGCATCGAGGACACGCTGACGACCGCCAACACCAACTACATCATCGTGAACGTGAAGAAGCACGGCACGGGCTCCGGCTGTCCGCTCTACACCGACTCGGTGCGCTGCCACTATGTCGGTCATTTGTTGCCCTCGACATCCTATCCCAATGGCTACCGCTTCAACGGCTCTGTGCAGGAGGGCGTCGCGGAGTCACAGTCCATCCCCGCGAAGTTCTATGTCGGCGACTGCACCGATGGTTTTGCCACGGCGCTGCAGTATATGCACATCGGCGACGAGTGGACGGTGTATGTGCCCTATACATTGGCCTATGGCGAAGAGGGCCGTGGCAGCATTCCCGGCTATTCCACTCTGGTTTTCGACATCACGCTTGTGTCCTACTTCCGTGCGGGCACCGCCGTGCCGGACTTCCGCGCCAAGCAACATAGCGGCTGGACAACCGAGTAAACAGCAGGTCTTTCTTCCTGGATAGAACAACAGAAGGGACATCAGGCTTCGAGGAAGTCGGATGTCCCTTCTGTTTATGGGCTCTATATAATAAGGTGTCGGCTCAATCTTGCTCCAAAGGATGATTGTGTGCGAACACAATGTAATTGATGTAGGTCAAAAATGACGCCTTTTTCCATTAAAAACGCCTTCGAAGTGTTGCGGGAACACGAAAATCGACATAACTTTGCAGCGTCAAAAGGACGAAAGGCGGACGCCGCGAGGCACATGGTTTGGTAGGGATAGCATAGAAAAAAGAGATATAAGCAAGATAGTTCAGGATAAGGTAAAAGATTGAAGTAAGGTATTAGGAAAGGTAAAAAATTGGAGAACAGGTATTAGTAGACAAGGTGAAAGATTGAAGAGTGGTATTAGCAAGGTAGAAGATTGACAGGATAGACAACCTCAATAGAGCACGAAGAGAACCTCGAGAAGAAGAATAAGAAAGTAAAGATAAGGATAACGACGACACCGCAGCCCGGCCCGTGAGGGGTAGGGCGCAACAGGCGACAGGATAACAAACAAAAGAGAAAAGGAGGTTTGATATGAATCTAACATTAGCTTATGCCACGTTGCTGTTGATATACGTAGCGTGGAAGTGGATGGACAATAACATGTTGCAGCGCTAAGCCATCCGCGATCAGGACAAAAACAATTCGAATTAAATATATAGCAAGGCGGCCTCAACACGTGGAGGCTGCCTTTTTACGTCAATAACGGAAATAATTATTTATGTCATTGACGTATATTCACGGTATTGACGGGGAAATTTGCGGGATTCTTAGTACCTTTGCAGGCGGTATGCTGAGCAGTAAGAAAAGTGATGCCTTGTTGGCTAAGATCCGTGAAGGTATGACGATGACGGGCGGTGAGAAACTCAACCTCATCGTCGAGCTCTCCATACCCTCGATGCTCGCGCAGATCACCTCCGTCTTGATGTTCTTCATCGACGCCTCGATGGTCGGCCATCTCGGCGCTGCCGCCTCGGCGAGCATTGGCCTGATAGAGACCACCACGTGGCTCATGGGCTCGGTGATGAGCGCGATGTCCGCGGGCTTCTCCGTGCAGGTGGCCCACTTCATCGGTGCCAACGACTTCTTCCGTGCCCGACAGGTGTTCCGCCATGCGCTGATCTGCGGATTGCTCTTCAGCCTCTTCATCTGCTCCATCGGCGTGGCCATCCACGCGCCGCTGCCCTTCTGGCTCGGTGGCGGGGCCGATATCGCACGGGATGCCTCCACCTATTTCCTCATCTTCTCCCTCACGCTCCCCGTGGTGCTGCTGTTCCACCTCATGGGCTCCATGCTCAAGAGCTCCGGCGACATGCGCATCCCGAGCATGCTCAGCATTGCGATGTGTGTGCTAGACGTGGCGTTCAACTACCTCTTTATATATGTCCTCCACCTCGGCGTCATGGGTGCGGCCCTCGGCACGTCGGCGGCCTACGTCTGTGCCGTGCTGCCGATGGCATATGTCGCACTGGTGAAGAACAAGATCCTCGCCCTGCACCTCGACCACACGCGTTTCGTCTGGGTGTGGGACTATGTCCGCAACGCCTTGAAGATCAGTCTGCCCATCGCCATGCAGTCCATCCTCATGAGTGGTGCGCAGGTTGTCTCCACGCTCATCGTCGCCCCGCTTGGCAACGCCGCCATCGCCGCCAACTCCTTCGCCATCACCGCCGAGAGCCTCTGCTACATGCCCGGCTATGGCATCGGCGACGCTGCGACGACGCTCGTCGGACAGACCTACGGCGCCGGCCGCCGCGACCTCTGCAGCGACTTCGCCCATAGGACCATCGCCCTGGGCATGCTGGTCATGGCCTTCATGGGTGTGGTGATGTACGCCTTTGCCCCGGAGATGATCGGCTTCCTCTCGCCTGTGGAGGAGATCCGCACGCTCGGTACGGAGGTCTTGCGCATCGAGGCCTTCGCTGAGCCATTCTTTGCGGCCGCCATCGTCAGCTACAGCGTCTGTGTCGGTGCCGGCGACACGCTGCGCCCCGCGGTGATGAACCTCCTCTCGATGTGGTGCGTGCGCCTCACCACCGCGGCCCTCCTCGCCCCGCGCTTCGGCCTCCGTGGCGTCTGGATCGCCATGGCCTGCGAACTCACTTTCCGTGGCTGCATCTTCCTCATCCGCATCGCTCGTGGCCGATGGATGAAGGGGTTAACAGCCCCCAGCGCCGTCCCTTCCTCCCTTTAATAGTGCCCTTTCCTCCCCTTCGTGGCGTCCATTCCTCCCCTTAGCGCTGTCCTCATCTAGTAATTCAACTTATATTACTCGATGCCCTCACCCTTGTGACTAGTTGCCGCCTCTGCAGGGTATAGGTCGCCCCGCTGTTTGGCTTTTTACTCCAAACAAAAAGGCCGAAAAACTCCACCTTTCTGTTGTCTGTTTGACATAAAAGCAGTACTTTTGTAACGGATAAATGTTTAACCATCAAACTAATGAAAAAGAGAACAATCCTGTTGAGTCTGGCCTTTGTCGCCCTCGGCGCCATGGCACAGACCAACCTCTCCTCGGGCATCGACCCGAAGAACCTCGACACCAGCGTCCGTCCCGGTGACGACTTCTATCACTATGCTGCCGGCGGATGGCTGAAGACGCATCCCCTCGACGCTGAGCACCCGATGAATGGCGCCTTCGTCGACCTGGAGGAGATGAACCAGAAGCGCATCCAGGAGATCATCCTGCAGTATGCCTCCAAGCCGCAGAAGCAGGGCACGCTGGAGCAGAAGATCGGCTCGCTCTACAACCTGATGATGGACTCCGTGCGCCTCAACCGTGAGGGCTACGACCCCATCAAGCCGACGCTAGCACGCATCGCAGCCATCAAGGACCGCAAGGAGTACCAGCTGGTCACCGCTGAGCTCGACCGCGAGGGTGAGTCGACGATGATGTATGGCATCGGTGTGGATGCCGACATGCGCAATGCCGACTGGAACATCGTGGGCATCCGTCAGGGTGGCCTCGGTCTCAACACCCGCGACTACTACCTCTCCACCGAGGGTCAGAACAAGCGCGTGCTGGATGCGTATAAGGACTATCTGAAGACGATGTCCCAGATGGTGGGTAACGATGAGGCTACCGCACAGAAGAAGATGGAGGCCGTCATCGCCATTGAGACGCGCATCGCCAAGGCCAGCTACGACGAGGTGAAGCTCCGCGACGTCGACGGCAACTACCATAAGATGTCTTACGTTGACCTCTGCCGTGACTTCCCCGGCATCGATTGGGGCAACGTGTTCCTCCTCAGTGGCTTCCCCGCCTTCGACAAGGTCGACGTCGGTCAGCCGGAGCCCATCCATGAGGTGGAGAAGATTCTGGCCGACACCCCGCTCGAGGACCTGAAGGCCTACGCCGAGGCCCGGGTCATCAGCGGTGCCTCGTCGCAGCTCAGCGACGCCTTCCGGGCAGAGGCATTCAAGTTCAGCTCGGTGCTCAGTGGCGTCACGCAGGACCAGCCCCGCTGGAAGCGTGCCGTGGGACTCGTCAGTGGCGTCCTGGGTGAGGCCATCGGCAAGCTCTATGTGGAGAAATACTTCCCTGAGGCATCGAAGAAGCGCATGCTCGAGCTCGTGCACAACCTGCAGACAGCCCTCGCACAGCGCATCGACGAGGCCACCTGGATGGGTGCCGAGACCAAGGCACAGGCTAAGGACAAGCTCGCCAACTTCATCATCAAGATTGGATATCCCGACAAGTGGAAGGACTATGCAGGTCTGGAGGTCGTCGACAGCCTCTCGCTCTATGCTAACCTGCAACGCATCGCTCGCTGGGCCACGGACGACGCCATCCAGCGCCACGTCAACAAGCCCACGGACAAGAGCGAGTGGGGCATGACGCCGCAGACCGTCAACGCTTACTATAACCCGTCGACGAATGAGATCTGCTTCCCCGCTGCCATCCTGCAGCCGCCGTTCTTCGACATCCAGGCCGACGATGCCGTAAACTATGGTGGCATTGGTAGCGTCATCGGTCACGAGATGAGCCACGGCTTCGACGATCAGGGCTCGCAGTTTGACAAGACTGGCAACCAGCGCAACTGGTGGACCGAGCAGGACAAGAAAAACTACAATGCACGCACGAAGGTCCTCGCCGACTACTTCTCCGGCTTCGAGGCTCTGCCCGGCGTGAAGATCAACGGCCAGCAGACTCTGGGCGAGAATATTGGCGACAACGGTGGACTGAACATTGCCTTCCGCGCTTTCCAGAATGCCATGAAGGATCAGCCCCTCGGCGTGAAGGACGGCTTCACACCGGAGCAGCGCTTCTTCCTTGCCTGGGGCCGTGTGTGGGCATCGAATATGTCGCCGGAGATTGTGCAGTATCTCATCACCGTCGACACCCACTCACCCAACATCGGTCGTGTCAACGGCGCCCTGCCGCAGATCGACGCATGGTACAAAGCGTTCAACGTGAAGAAGGGCGACAAGCTTTTCATCCCGAAGAAGAAACGCGCACATATCTGGTAACAAAACAAAACCTAGCCGGCTACCTGGGCTGTCGGCTAGGTTCACATACAAGAAAAACGGCGAGCTTACTTCTGGCTCAGACCCTTTTTCACATTCTTGATCAAAGCCGTGGAGGTGAAGGTGGCGCCCGTGACGCCATCCACCTCCATGGCTTTTGCTTCTTCTATGGTCTTGCCGTTCCACTTCTCGAGCAGTCCCGACTCCAGCACACGGCGCAGGAAGCCCGGTGATTCCTGGTTGGGCAGCGCCTTGATGCTCTTCACCTTGCCGTCTTCGATGGTGATCTTCACCGGCGTGGGACCGGCATAGCCGATGATATCCTTGCCGATGTCCGTGGTGTTGATGATGCGGACGGTGGGTGCCTTTGGCTCCTCCTTCTTTTCAGCCTTCTCCACCTTCCGTTTCTTCTCTGCCTTCTGGTCGGTCTTCACGGTTTGCGGCACGGTGGCTACAGGCTGTGTCGATGGGGCGTTGGCTGGGATGTCCTGTGGCTCCGCAGTAGCGATGTCAGTGGTTACGGCCTCTTGGACCGTGGCAGCAGCCGTATCCACCGTGGCTGTGATGGCCGTGGTGCTGGCGGGGGTACTGGGCACTTGCGCCGTGGCCTTCGTGGGGGCAGAGAGGCTGACGAGCTTGATGCATAGCAGGAGGATGGCTACGGAGAGCAGGATGTTGAGGTAGTTGGATGTATTCTTCATCTTTCTTTTTCTGTGATATTGCGAGTCTCTTACTTTTGTGACATCTTGAACAGTGCGCCTGTGGGACAGACAAAGCTGCAATAGGGCCGCGGGACGAACACCGAGAGGATGAGCAGCACGGCGGCAGCGATGAGGACGCCCAGTGGGGCTACGTCGACCATGAATGCGGTGAAGAGCTCATAGTCCGTCCACGACGTCGCGATGCCGAGCCACAGCAGGAGCATCAGCGCCCCCCAGAGTAGGTCGCGGCAGCGCGTGAGCCATTGGTAGACCTTGGCGGGGATGCGCACCTTGTGGCCGCGGCCCATCTTCCCCATGAGCTCCTGCGCCGACCCCAGCGGACAGAGCCACAGACAATAGTGGTTCTTCTTGCCGAAGAGCGGATAGACGAACGCCGTGATGAGCATGACGATCTGGAGGATGGTCATCGAGAGATAGAGGCCGTTGGCGAGCAGTCCGAGCATGAAGGCATAGGAGAGGAAGATGCCGCTCCACAGGCCCGTCACCACGACATTGAGTGCGAGCTGAAGGGTGCGGTAGTGACGGTTGCGCCAGAACAGCGGGATGACGGCGCCACTGAGCACCACCACGAGGGTGCAGAGCATCTTAGGCGTGAGCAGTAGGCTCCAGTCGACCGCCATGGAGAAAGCCACGCCGTCCGTGCCGCTGACAAAGTCGTGCCCCAACAGCCGTTGATGGGTACCCACGGCGGCTGCGGCCATGAGCACGAGGCAGATGAGGAGGTTCACCCCTCTGCTGCCCGTCTGATGTTTCGTGTCTTGAGGTTTCACGGTGCGAAAGTACATATAAAAAGTGTTTGAGAGAAGAATGAGGAAAGTTTACTGGTTATC
>ERZ1032009.150-NODE-150-length-15939-cov-6.361181_pt1 | contig 15939 bp, 9 predicted proteins | sample MGYA00516700_ERZ1032009 | MGnify/ENA primary metagenome ERZ1032009 (study PRJEB33719, sample SAMN04261292) | wastewater metagenome | biome: rural village; feature: human; material: feces | host: Homo sapiens | place: El Salvador | collected 2013-01-14 ...
CACCGAGATCTACACTCTTTCCCTACACGACGCTCTTCCGATCTTAATCGGTTAGAATGCAAATCAATGAAGTATGACGTGCGAATACTTAACTTTGCAACAGAGATTCATTAACATTAACTAACAAATCTATTTATGTTGAAACAATGTAAGCATTTTGTGGAGACATCGGTTCTGGTGAGCCTTGTGCTCATGGGCTGTTCGCCCGGAGAGGAAGCCATTAAGCTCTACCCCGATGTCCAAAACCAGTATGACCCGTCGAAGCCGGTCACCCTAGAGAGTATTGAGCCGGCCTATGGTGGCATCAACACACCTTTCATAGTCAAAGGCAATTTCAGAGACAGCCTTTCTGGCATGAAAGTCTATTTCGACAAGAAGGCTGCCGTGCTTGTTTCTACTAATGGCAGTATGATTTTCGGTCTCGTGCCGAAGCTCAGTGCCGGCAAGCACAATATTTCCGTGGTCAATGGCACCGACAGCGTGGCTAATGCCAATGCCGTGTTCAAGTATGAGCAGACAAAGTCGGTGAAGACCCAGGCAGGTGCCTTTGGCGATTCGCAGTATCAGGACGGCGACCTGAACACGTCGCGTTTCAAGGAGGTGTCGAACATTGCTACCGTGAAGGGCAACAACTCTGACAACGTCATTGCCGTCGAGTCGTGGTGGAATGCGCGCGTGAGCCTTGTCTCGCCGGAGGACAACCAGGTGGTGACAATTTCCACAACGAAGAGTTTTGGCACGCCTGCCGTCGATCACACCCGCGAGCGCTTCTACCTCTGGTCTCACTGGGCGGAAGATCGCAGCATCTACGTCTACAACCGCAGCGACAACTACGCTGAGAAGAACACCGGCATCACCATTCTGCAACGCGACATGCCTGGGCAAATCTGGTCGGGCGCCTTTGCCGACGACGATGACCACCTTTATCTTCTCGATTCGCGAAACAACTTCTGCTGTGTCGACATACCCAACCGCACTTATGAGGTCATACCTTTAGAAGGTGACAAGGCTAACGACCTCCGTGACCGTTGCCAAATGACCTACAGCAAGTATCACCACTGCTTCTTCGCATCATTCTATCACATGAGTGGCATCTTCCGGATCTACAAGGATGGCGACGGCACATGGCACCAAGAGAAGTACGCTGGCTTTAATGGTAGTGGCTCCACAGAAGGCGACCGCTTGAAGGACGCACAGTTTATAGAGCCCTACGGCATGACAGTGACCAGCGACGGCGACATCTACGTGATCAACCGTGCCGGAGCCTTCATCAGCAAGATCTCCGGTGACCAGGTGACCATCGTTGCCGGAAAGCCTGGCAACGGTGGAGAAAGAAACTCCGACACCGAACCGCTCGATGCCCGCTTCAATAGTCCGCAAGACATTGCCGTTGACAGCGAAGACAATTTCTATATCGCCGGTGGCTGGGATCATACTATCAGAAAGTTGTCCATCGAATAACTACTATAATATAATATGTATATGAAATATTTATCTGTTACCTTCACGCTGCTGCTCATGCTTTTGGCAAGCAGCGTATATGCCCAGGATGATCTCACGGCAGCCGGACTGGTGATGGCTGAGAATGGAGAGCCGATCATCGGTGCCACAGTCACTATCGCTGAGGTGCCCGGAAAGGGTGTTGTCACTGATGTCGATGGTCACTTCCGAGTGGAGAATATCGCTGACGGACAGACCCTGCGCATCACCTATATAGGCTTCAACAGCTTCGAGCAGAAGATTCATAAGAGCAACGAGCGCATGCGCGTCACGCTGAGCGAGGAAAAGAAAGACGTCAATGAGGTCATCGTTGTCGGTCATGGCACACAGCGAAAAGTGTCAGTCACCGGAGCTATTACCAATGTCGATGCCAAAGATCTCCATGTGCCGGCCACCTCGGTGAGCAACATGCTTGGCTCGCGCGTGCCCGGCATCATCTCCGTCACACGTAGTGGTGAGCCTGGCAACGACTACAGCCAGTTCTGGATCCGCGGCATCAGCACCTTCGGTGCCAACTCCAGTGCCTTGGTGCTTATCGATGGCATCGAGGGCGATCTCAACAGCCTCGATCCCGAGGACATTGAGAGCTTCTCCATCCTCAAGGACGCTTCTGCCACCGCTGTCTATGGCACACGTGGTGCTAATGGCGTGGTGCTCGTCACCACCCGGCGTGGTAAGGCTGGCAAACTGAAGATCAATGGTAAGGTCAATGTCAACTATTCCTATTCGCCCCGCATGCCGGAATATGTCGACGCCTACGAGTATGCCTCGCTGGCCAATGAGGGCGCTGTCTCGCGTGGCATGGACCCGATTTTCAATTCCGTGGATATGGCTCTCTTCAAGAACGGCATGGACCCAGACCTGCACCCAAATGTAGACTGGCACGACGTCATCCTGCACGACCACACGTGGTATGAGCAGGCTCACTTCAGCGCATCGGGTGGTGGCGAGGTGGCACGTTACTATCTCTCGATAGGTGCTCTCAACAAGCAGGGACTCTTCCTGCGAGACAAGAATGTAGGCGACCACGACTCCAGCATCCGCTTCCGCCAGTACAACTTCCGCGCCAACATCGACATGAACCTTACCAAACACGACGTGCTCACGCTTGGGTTGGAGACTACCATCCACGACCAGAACTATCCTGGCTATGGCAACAGCTCCACTGCGCTCTGGCAGGCTTGTGCCAACCTCACGCCCGTGACGGTACCGCTGCGCTACAGCTCCGGCGAGTATCCTGCTTATGGCAGCAACAACAACCAGATCAGTCCCTACGTGCTGCTCAACATGACGGGCTATCAGCAATACTATGGCAACAATACCAAGCTGAACCTTCAGTATCAGCGCGACTTGTCAATGATTACCAAGGGACTGTCGTTCACAGGACTGTTCAACTTTACCAACTTCTCCACGCTAAGCGAGAACCGCTATAAGACGCCTGCACTCTACTATGCCACGCAGCGCAACCGCGATGGCTCGCTCAACCTGAATAAGGTGAGAGACCACCAGTCGCAAAGCTATAGTCGCTCGACGCATGTCGACAGGCAGTACTACCTGGAGCTCCACCTCAACTACGACCGCGTCTTTGGTAAGGATCACCGTGTGGGCGGACTCGTACATTATTATATGCAGGACACTAAGAACTCTGACAACTCTACGCTCTTGAACGCCATCCCCAAGCGATACATCGGTATCTCCAGCCGCGTGACCTATTCTTTCCGCGACACCTATTTCCTGGAGGGTAACCTTGGATATACCGGTTCAGAGGCTTTCGAAAACGGCCATAAGTTCGGTCTCTTCCCAGCCATCTCTGCCGGATGGGCGCCCACGCAGTACGACGCCGTCAAGAAGGCCTTGCCATGGCTCACGTTCCTCAAGTTCCGCGTGTCCTATGGCGAGGTGGGCAACGACCGCATCACCGGCACACGATTCCCTTATCTCTCGCTCATGGGCAGCGGCGGTAGCGGCCCCTGGAACTCTGGCTCGGGCATCACCGAGACGCAGGTAGGCTCCAACAACCTCCGCTGGGAGAAGGCTCAGAAGACCAACCTCGGTATCGACCTGAAGCTCTTCGGCGAGAAAATCGACCTGACGGTCGACTTCTTCCGCGATGTGCGCTCGGGCATCTACCAGCAGCGTGCGAGCATTCCCGCCGAGATGGGCTTGGTGTCACTGCCATACGCTAATGTGGGAAAGATGAAGAGCTGGGGTACTGACGGCCACATCACTTGGACCGAAGAGCTGAGCAAGGACGCTGGCTTCACGCTCCGCGCCAACTTCACCCAGTCGAAAAACAAGGTGCTGGAATATGAGGAATCGGTGAAGACCTATCCTTATCAGGTCTCTGTAGGATACCCTTGGGGCGTGCAGCGCGGCCTCATAGCACTGGGGCTCTTCAAGGACGAAGCTGACATCGCAAACAGTCCACGGCAGACATTCTCGAGTGACGTGCGCCCCGGAGACATCAAGTATAAGGATGTCAATGGCGATGGCGTGGTCAACTGGGACGACATTGTGCCCTTGAAATATAGCAACGTACCGCAGATACAGTATGGCTTTGCCACGGAAGTGTGGTGGAAAAACCTCTCGCTGAGCGTCCTCTTCGGCGGTGTCAGCCGGGTGAACTACTATGCCGGTGGCACAGGGTATATCCCATTCGAACAAAAGGAGATTGGCAATATTCTCAGCATCGTTGCCGATCAGCGCAACCGCTGGACATCACGCGATATCTCTGGTGACCCGGCGACGGAGAACCCCAATGCCAAATTCCCGCGCCTGAGCTATGGCTCCAACCCCAACAGCCAGGTCAACTCTACATTCTGGCTGCGCAACGGTGCCTACTTCCGACTGAAAAACGTGCAGCTCACTTATACCTTCGACTCAGCGCTGGTCAAGCGTCTGCACATGCAGAAACTATCTGTAAGCCTCATCGGCGAGAACCTCCATGTATGGGATCATGGCGACAAGATCTTCGACCCCGACCAGGCCAGTGGCAACGGTGCCGTCTATCCATTGCAAAGGGTCTATACGTTGCAGGTCAACATGTCATTCTGATAACGAAACAATATTTTTTTAGATTTACATGGATATGAACAATATAAAGAACACCCTCAGATTGGGATGCGCCGTTGTGAGCGCCATCCTGCTCACGGCGGGTTTCACAGGTTGTGAAAAATACCTGGACATCGACGAATATATCACCGACCAGATCACCATCGACTCTGTGTTCAACTCCAAGGACCGCGTGCTGCAATACATCAATGGCACGGCCGCTTTCTTGCCCGACGAGTCGAAGCTCTTCTCCTCAGAATCCTATTCGCCCAGCGGCCTGGCTGCTGACGAAGCTATCGTGCCATGGGTGGACTGGAATCACCGCGCCTCCTACCTCATGGTGGACGAGGTGTCGGAGAACGACGTCCATGGCTATAATCCTTGGGAAGACTACTACAAAGGCATACGCAAGGCCAACATCCTCATAGCCCGCATCGGTGAGTGCAAAGAGCTTACCGACTTTGAGCGCCGAGACTACATGGGGCGTGCCTACTTCCTCCGTGCCTATTTCTACTATCTGCTGATGCGGCTCTATGGCCCTGTGCCCATCCTGCCCGATCAGGCCTTCCCCTCTGACAAGTCGGCAGCCAGTGCGTCTTTCGAGCGTTCCAGCTACGACGACTGCGTGGAGTATGTCTGCCAGAACTTTGAAGCTGCGGCCCAGTACCTGCCACAGAACCGGGATAAAACGTATATGTACGTGCCCACCAAGGGTGCCGCCCTTGCCTTTGAGGCTCGCGTAAGGCTGGCATGGGCTTCACCTCTCTATAATGGCAATGCCGACTATGCCTCCTGGAAACGCAGTGACGGCACGCCGTTTATCTCGCAGACGGCTGATCCAGCAAGATGGGGCGTGGCGGCTGCGGTCTACAAGCGCATCATCGACCTCAACAAGTATAGCCTGAACATTGTGGAGCGCATTCAGACAACGATGCATACTGCCGGCACGTTGCCCTTGCCATCGACGGTGTCGGCGCTGCCCTTCCCCAATGGTGCTGGCGACATTGACCCCTACAAGAGCTATAAGTCGATCTTCGACGGCACCGTGCAGCCCGACCATAACAAAGAGCTCATTTATTTCTGCCCGCGGGCTGACAAAGACGACTGGACATTCTTCCCCAATTCTCTGGGCGGCATCAATGGCTTCAGCGTCACGCAAGACATGATCGACTCCTACAATATGGCCGACGGAAGACCTTATGCTGAGGCTACCGATGAGGAGAAATCATGGAGAGCCGTCGGAACGGGAAAGACGTTCTCCGAAGACTATGTGCTGGCACCCGAGCGTGCCCATCGCGACGACAACCGTGAGCCGCGCTACTATGCTTGCATCGGTTTCAACTACTGCGTGTGGCCCTGCACCTCCTATACTGGCACCGAGGCTAAAAAGAACTTTGTGTGCAATTATTTCAAAGATGGCAACTCGCAGCCGACTGGTACCGTAAAGGTCGACTACAACCGGCTCGGCTACACCTGCAAGAAGTATATCAACCAGGAAGACATCATGGGCTGGCAGGGACAGATGAAGCCGAAGTACTACCCGGTGATGCGCTATGCCGAGGTGCTGCTCGGATATGTTGAGGCTATGAACGAGATGAAGGAATCGTATACCGACCCCGAAACCAACGTCACCGTCAGCCGCAATGTTGACGAGATGGTGAAATACTTCAACATGGTACGCTATCGCGCCGGACAGCCGGGCATCACCACTTCCGATGCCTCCAACTATGAGCACATGAAGGAGCTGATCAAGCATGAGTGGAAGGTGGAATTTGCCTTTGAGGATCACCGCTACTATGATCTGCGACGCTGGAAAGACGCTATGACGGAGATGAACAAGCCTGTCACCGGCCTCGACGTCTCAGCCAAAATGGCCAACCGTGAGCAGTTTTACACCGTCCGCATCTGGAACACCGAGAAAAGCATGCGCCGCGTGTTTAAGAAGAAGATGTACTTCTATCCCATCAGCAAGAACATCCTGCAACGCAACGCCAAGCTCGTACAGAACCCCGGATGGTCCGACTAATCCGTTAATCATTTAAACGACAAAAACAATGAAAAAGACGATTATAACTTCGCTGACCGCTCTGCTGGCGTTTCTCATCTGTGCCTGCGACCAGGAGCAGCCTATCGACACTGACCAGTATCCGCAGAGCGTCTATATCGTTGGCGCTCACGACCGCATCATCACGCGTGAGCTCAACCTCGGCTACGACCAAGACACGCTCAACCTCTCCATTGCCGTCAGCGGCAGCCTAAGCCTCAGCCAGGATGTCGGCGTGGAGATAGAGCTCTGCCCAGAGGCTATTGATGCGTACAATGCGCGGGAGATCAACCCCAATTTCCGTCAATACCGCGCCCTCGATCCTGCCACGTTCACTATGCCCTCCTCGCAGGTGACCGTCAAGAAGGGCGAGGTCTACCACACGTTGCCCATTTACATCAATCCTTCGTCGCTGCAGCTCGACTCGCTCTACATGCTTGCCTTCCGCATCAAGCAGACCACAGCCTACGAGCCATCAGCCACCGACACGGTCTGTCTGGTCAACCTTGCTCAAGTGAACAGTTATTCAGGACAATACTATATGAACGGCGTCATCAAGAATGTTGACAACGAAGCCGACTCCATGGTCTATGTTATGCCGCGGAAGTTGACAGCCTTGCGTGACGGCCGGACAGTCAGGATGTATCATTATCGGAACGAGTGGTCGGACGGGTATAACTCCGACTACCGTCCTGACTGGACCTTCACCATCTCCGTCAACGATGACAACAGCGTGACGCTGGCGCCTATAGAGAACTTCAACATCATCTCCTACCATGGGCAATATTACCCAGAGATGAAGGCGTTCTATCTTGATTACGTCGCCTCTTATGACGGTCGCACTTGGCGCACGCGTGGCTTCCTCTACAAGGAGCGCTCCACCACTGCCGACCAACATGCCATCGTCGACTGGATGGAGGATATGAAATCAAAGTTAGGCTTCTGATCGGCAGGCAGCCGGCAAACCGCTGGCTGCCAGCCTCGATAGCTGCTCTGCGTCAATACAAAAAGCCTGGCTGATCCTCAAGTGCATTCTTGGAGATCAGCCAGGCTTTATTATGCCACCTCTGTGCTTGCAAGCTTCTGTTATTGCAAGACTTTTCTGCCGTTGTCGATCACGATGCCATGGTAGGATGGCGCTACCGGTAGGCCTGCAAGGTTGAAGGCGCGCTTTTGAAAAGGCGACCGTTTTGCGATCGTCGGAATGATGCCTGTCAGCTTGAGGCTGTGCTTATATACGCCCTTGACCTTCGCTGTCAGCGGAGAGGCATAGCCCCCGAAAAGCGTCATCAGGCAGATTTGCGGCAGGAGGCCTTTCTCTACCATCTGTGGCTCCAGATCGAAGCGATACTCGCTGCTTCCCGCCGGCACGTCCACCGTGCTAATGTCGTCCCAGAAGGCGGCATGCCAGCCGGCGGCTACCGGTTCACTGAACTTGATGACGACGTAGTCGCAGTCGTTGACATCGATGTTCACCATCTTGAAGGCTATCTGCAGGTTGCCAGTGGCGGTATAGGTATTGTAGTCGGTGTCGCTACTGAGTGCCGTGCGTGAGAAGTTGTCGAGGCTTGTGCCCTGGTCTTGCGGAATCTCTATAAGTTCTCCGCCTTCAGCAATGGTGATGTCAGCAGGGTCGTCGGTGCAATGCTCGTCAGCCGCAGGCGTGTCGCAAGCATGGATGGCAAGCGATGTGAAGCGATCGGTGGCCGAGCGCTTCTGAATGGTGATTTTGTATTCATCGTAATGGTCCACCGTGAACGCCATCACCACATGCTCACCCACGGCACCGCGCTTGCTGAAGAGCACCGACTGGTCGGTGAGCGACTCCACGCGTATCTTGATGGAGTCACCCTCAACGCCTGTGGACTCGAAGCAAAACTCATAGTTGCCTTTCTCAAATTGCAACGAGGGATAGACGTTGTTGTCGGCATTGTTTGCCAGTCGTGTCCTGCCATAGCGGTAGACCGTCTGGCCGTTGCTGACCGTCCAGCTGTGTGCTGTGGGGTCGAAACCTTCTGCGTCAATGTTCAGTCGCCATTTCAGCGTGGTGTCGCAGGGCGTCGAGAGCGTGTATTGACTCATGAAGTTCCACATGGTCTGAGCGGAGTTGTCGTCTTCGGTGTTTTTGGTGAAGTCGTTGTGTCCCATGCCGTCAATCTCATAGTAGACGTAGGGCGCCCCGCCTTTCTCAGCAGCATAGACGCTCTTGGTGTATTTCCCGTCCACTTGTGTGACTACAGGGATCGGATTGCACCCATTGCGGGCTATCATGTTGTCGCGGATGGTGGGCATGCACGAGTATTTCACAAAGCCATCAGCTTTGCCGTGGATATGAAGAAACGGCGTGGGGCGATAGCCCGTGTGGCGCTGGTGGAATTCGTTGAGCTGGAAACCACTGATGGAGGCTAAGGCCGCAAAGATGTCGCTCGCTGTGGCGGCATTGCTGTAGGTCATCATGCCGCCATTGGAAAAGCCACAGCAGTAGACGCGCTGACGGTCGATGGCATAACTGGTGCTGACCTCGTTGATAATAGCCTTGAAGAAGTCAAGGTCTTCATTAGCCTCACCCGTAGCATTCCATCCAGGGATGGAGCCGCCGAAGGCGGGGAAGTTCTGGTCCAGGCCTTGTGGGTAGACGACGATGCATCCCTCCTTGTCGGCCACTGAGGTGCGGAATGGAGAGCGGTCGGTGTCGTGGCCGGAGGCACCGTGCAGCGATACCACCAATGCGGGATTGGTCTTGACATGGTCGGGCACGTAGAGCACGTATTTACGTACCGTGCCATTCACGGTGATGGTGCGCTCGCTGTTTATCTGCTGGGCCATGCTCAGGAGGGGGACAAGCCACAGTGCAATCAATATTAACTTTTTCATCTTTCCTATTTATTGTTGGCTGACACGTGGAAGTAGTCGAAGTCGGCATAGCCGCCGAGGGCCTGCGTGGCATAGCAGAAAAGTGCGAAGCGCTGACCGCAGAAGTCGGGCCAGTCGAAGGCCATGTGGAGCTCGTCGCCGAGTGTCTGCCATGTCTTGTTGTCCAGGCTGTAGTAGAACCGGGCGATGTCGCGGCCATGGCCTTTAGCAGCGGGCGTGAAGTCGCAGTCCACGCGGAGGTATACCTTCTTCTTGGTCAGTGGTACCGAGGCGATGACGCAGCCTTGTGCATCACCCTTCTTCATCGCGCGTCGCATGACGATGCGGCACTGGCCACCATCGCGCTCCACGCCGACGTAGCCATACTGGTTCTGGAACGAGGCCAGGCCGGCGCGGTCGCCGTCCTTCAGGTGTGAGGCATCCATCAGCACGGTGGCCGAACATGTCGGTCCGAAGGTGCGCTGCGTGAGCGTGTTGCGGGCGTCGCGGATAGAGGTTGCGAGTTGTCCGGTGGTCAGTCGGAGCCATCCGCGTCGCTGGGTCAGGCTCCAGTAGCGGTTGTCGGGGTTGTGATTCCACTGCCATTGCACCTTGAGGTTGCTGCCGTTCCAGCCATACTCGCCGCCAACGCTGTCGGCCCAATAGGCTGATGGATAGTAGCGCTGACGCTGGTTGTTGAACTCGTCGCTGACGACGATGCCCTGGTAGGCGCAGTCGTTTCTGCCATCAAGGATGTTGGCATTCTTGACGGGCAGTGGCAGCCAGCGGTCGACGCTCTTCCCTGCATTGCCCAGCACGGGCCATCCGTCCTGCCATGTCATCGGGATGAGCACGGGTATGCGGCCCACGGCACCGTAGTCTTGGAACAGCAAGGCGTACCATCGTCCATCCGGCGTGTCGACGATGCCACCCTGAGCCACGCCGCCCGACGGCATGAACGGCTTGCCCGTCTCGTTATCGACAATGTCGCCCGTGAAGATCTTGCGACCCTCGAAGCTGCCGGCCGCGAGGCTCTTGCTGCGCCAGACGGTCTGCTGCCGCTGCCAGCCCTGTCCCTGAATCATGAAGATGTAATAGTAGTCACCAATCTTATAGCCATGGTAGCCCTCGGCACGCAGGCCCTGCGAAGGGTCCTCCATCTGAGTGTAGTCGATGATCTGCTGTCGCTCGGACAGTCGCACGTGACCGTCACCGGTAGGGATGATCTCCTGCAGATAGCCTTGATGTTCCTTTAGTGAGGCATTGGGACATACCACATATTTCTTGGTCTCCGTCTCGGTGTCCTCGAAGAGAAGCCCCGGGTCGTAGCACATCGGCACCACGGAGCGCACCCATCTTCCATGCTCGATGTCGGTGGTGGTGAAGATGTAGCTTCGCTGGGTGGAGTTGCACGTCACGATGAGATAGAAGCGTCCCTCGTGGCGGTCGTAACGGATGTTTGCCGCCCACGAGCCGTTGGCATATTCGTTCTGCCCATTGCGCAGCGTGAAGCGATCGTTGGTCTCCAGCTGGTCGTGTGCATAGCCGATGACGGCCCAGTGGGCAAGGTCCTTCGACTTCATGATGGTGCATCCCGGCGAGAAGTGCATCGTGGTGGACACCATGTAGTAGTTGTTGTCCACGCGGATGATGTCCATGTCGGGACAGTCGGCAAAGATGACGGGGTTGCTCAGCATCCCTGCATGGTCGTCGGCCATGGTCGGCAGCGTGCCCAGCAGCAGGGTGAGGAATAGGAGGAGTTGTTTCATTGTTTAATCATTGTCTATGGTTTGCAACTTGTTTTCTACCTTATATATTAGGATAGTGCAAAGGTAGGCAAAAGAATCCGCACGACCTTTGTAATTCGTTTCAAATTACCTATTCTTGCGTCTCATCATAACGATCTGCACACCTTCGGAAACTTCTTGCATATTCCAGCACACAGGGAATACCTATCTTTGTACAAACAATCATCATTGTGATTATCACTGTACTTAACGACATGTTAGATATGAAACAGAACCTCATCCAGAACATTGTGCTTAGTGGTATACTCTGTCTGTCGCTGGCCTTCCCCAGGGTAGCCCGTGCGGCGGACACGCGTGTTTTCACCCTGGCGCAGCCTGGCCGCTGCGTGCCCATCGTCTGCGCCATCAGTCGACGGTGACGCTGCCCCTGGGCTGCCATCTCCAGCCCTCGCCCAAGGTGAAGTACCGTGGCATCTTCATCACCTGTTTTAAGACGATGCACTGTGCAGACGATTTCAATGATTGTTCAAAACGTATAGCCTTTTAAATATTATCTACAGGCAGTCAAGGTTAACAAATTCTATGATACGTATCGAGAAAAGGAAGCAAGGATTCTAAAATGGATGCCGAGCCACGGTCACTGTGATCTTTCCCACATAGATGGCATTCTTGCCATTGTGGTCGACGGGAATATCCTGGCCGTCGAGGTTTTTCACGTGGCCCAGCTCCTTGAGGTAAGTGTGGCTGTGCCCGCCGAGGACGAGGTTGATGCCGCTAGTGTGGCTGATGACATCCTGGTCGCTGTATTGCTCGCCCGCGTTCCATCCGAGGTGGCTGAGGAGGATGATGACGTCGCAGTGCTTCCGCCGGAGCTCGTTGACCATGAGCTGAGCCGTGGCGATGGGATCGAGGAACTGTGTGTCGAGGTAGTTCTTCTTGTCCACGAGTCCTTCGAGCTTCGGGCAAAGTCCGAAGACGCCGATTTTCAGGCCTTTGCGCTTGATGATGACGTAAGGCTTGACGAGGCGCGCGAGGGCACTGGTGTCGGGAAAGACATAGTTGGCACAGACGATGGGGTAGTTGAGCTTTTCTACCACGCGGCCGAGGTTCCACAGACCGTAGTCGAACTCATGGTTGCCCAGTGTGCCCGCGGTGTAGTGCATCATGTTCATCAGTCCCGCCTCAACGTCGCCCTTGAACAAGGTATAATAAGGTGAGCCTTGGCAGAAGTCGCCCGTGTCGAAGAGCAGCAGTTTGCGGTCCTTCTCCCGCTCCTCCCCGAGCATGACAATACGACGCTCGAAGCCCGCGCGGCCCGCCTGCAGCGTGTCCGCAAGGTTGGGACTCAGCGGCATGATGCACGAGTGGGTGTCGCTGGTGTGGAGCACGGTCAGCTCCTTATACCCGCCACAGGAAACGGTGAGGATCAAACAGAGGAACAAAAGAACATATACTTTATTATTCATAAGAGTCTATTATTAACATTGTAACTTTGCCATCAACTATCAATCATCAACCTTCAACGGACGACAATGCGTCCTTCCACCTGTGCATTCACGGTACGGCCGGCCTGCTGCTCAGCGCGGAAGTAGTTGCAGATGACGTGCCGCACATCGTTGGCCTCTCCCTGCGGCGAGACGACGTTGGTCTTGGCCTGGAATGCCGTGAGGCCGTCGTTGCCCTGCGCCAGATAGTCGAGTGTGGCGATGCGATAGGAGGCCGCGGGGTCTATCGGTTGGCCGTTGATCGTAGCCGAGAGCAGACAGCCGTCCTTGCTGATGGTCATCCGCACGCTGCGGCTCACGCCCTCGCCGCCACGGCTGGCGATCTGCTTGAGGAGCTCTGTGAGCTTCGTGCCCGAGAGCGTCAGGAAACAGATGTGGTTTTCAAACGGTGCCACATTGAGCACGTCACCATAGGTCACCGTGCCCTTGGCAAACTGTGCACGGATGCCACCCATGTTGTACACGCCAAGCACTGGTTGCTCGTGGAACGTCTGTCCGCCCCAGACGAGTATGTCTGCCAGGAGGTTGCTTAGGTCGCTCTCCGGTTTGCGGGCGGCCATGGCGTGTTCGATGGTGCCCACCACGGGACTCATCTTCTTGTCCACCTCTGCCTTATACGGTGCGAGGAATGCCTCAGCCTCCTTCACCTGCCTGTCGTAGCGACTGTCGATGAGGATGCGCTCGCGGTGCACACCAATCACTTGGTAGGGTAGTATGCAACCGGTGAGAAGCAGTGCCGCCAGCAGGGCGGCTATCGGAATTCGCTTATTCATGATTCTTTGAATAGTCTTTTATTATTATAATGCGAAACTCCCCCTGTTTATTTCGTGGAATACCTAAAAAAGTTTTGCTGCCAACATGCATCCCAATAAGGTTTTCTGCATTGTCCATATTCTTCTGAATGTTGTTATGTTGCAAAGTTAAGATTTTCCTGCGAATAATCCACCATTAATTGGCATTTACTCGACCTATTATTTGGAATATTCGCAAAAAGCCGTTACCTTTGCACAGTATAACTACCCTTTACACATCTATAAACCAATAAGCAGTACAGATGGAAAATAAACGTTACGGACACTTCGACGACGAGCATCGCGAATATGTCATCACCGACCCTATGACCCCGTGGCCATGGATCAACTACCTCGGCAACGAGGACTTCTTCTCACTCATCTCCAACACCGCAGGAGGCTACTCCTTCTACAAGGACGCAAAGTTCCGCCGCATCACGCGCTACAGATATAACAATGTGCCAATGGACAACGACGGCCGCTACTTCTACATCAAGGATGGTGCGACGGTATGGAGCCCGGGCTTCAAACCGTGCCGCACGCCGCTGGACAGCTACGAGTGCCGCCATGGCATGAACTACACGCGCATCACCGGACGGAAGGGCGGCGTGGAGGCCTCGGTGCTGTTCTTCGTGCCGTTGCATCGCTGGTGCGAGGTGCAGAAGATGACGCTCACGAACGACACCCAGGAGGTGAAGCACTTGAAGGTATTCTCCTTCACCGAGTGGTGCCTGTGGAACGCCGCCACCGATGGCGAGAACTTCCAGCGCAACTTCTCCACCGGCGAGGTGGAGATCGAGGGCTCGACGATCTATCATAAGACGGAGTATCGCGAGCGCCGCAACCACTATGCGTTCTATCATGTCAACGTCCCCATCCAGGGCTACGACACCGACCGCGAGTCGTTCATGGGGCTCTACTCGGAGAAGAGCCTTCCCGACGCTGTCCGCGACGGCGCGCCCCGCAACAGCTTCGCCCACGGCTGGAGTCCCATCGCCAGCCATTATATAGAGGTGACGCTGCAGCCAGGCGAGCGTCGCGACCTGATCTTCCTCCTGGGCTATGTGGAGAACGAGCAGGAGTTGAAGTGGCGTGACAAGGACGGCAGCCTCTGCGCCGAGGACGGCATCGACCATGTGATCAACAAGGACAAGGCCCACGAACTTATCAATGCCTTCGCGACGACGGAGCAGGTGAACCAGGCCTTCGCCGAGCTGAACCACTACTGGGACGACCTGCTGTCGATCTACCATGTGGAGACGGGCAACGACAAACTCGACCGGATGGTGAACATCTGGAATCAGTACCAGTGCATGATCACGTTCTGCATGAGTCGCTCGGCAAGCTTCTTCGAGAGTGGCATCGGACGTGGCATGGGCTTCCGCGACAGCAACCAGGACCTCGTCGGCTTCGTCCATCAGATCCCGGAGCGTGCACGCCAGCGCATCATCGACATCGCCTCGACACAGTTCAGCGACGGCGGCTGCTATCACCAATACCAGCCACTGACGAAGCGTGGCAACAACGACATCGGCGGCGGCTTCAACGACGACCCATGCTGGCTGATCTTCGGCACCGTGGCCTACCTCAAGGAAACGGGCGACTTCTCCATCCTCGACGAAATGGTGCCCTTCGACAATGTGCCGGGTACGGAGAAGACGCTCTTTGAGCACCTGACAATCTCCTTCAACCATGTGGTGAACAACCTCGGTCCGCACCATCTGCCACTCATCGGCCGTGCCGACTGGAACGACTGCATGAACCTCAACTGCTTCTCGTGGGACCCGAACGAGAGCTTCCAGACCACGGAGAACAACTCCGAGGGTTCGAAGGCAGAGTCGCTGATGATCGCCGGCCTCTTCGTCTGCACGGGTAAGGACTATGTGGAGCTCTGCCAGCAGTTGGGCAAGACTGCTGAGGCTGAGCGCGCCCAGCAGGCCGTCAGCGACATGGAAGAGGCCGTGAAAGCCCATGGCTGGGACGGCGAGTGGTTCCTCCGCGCCTACGACTACTATGGCCGGAAGATTGGCAGCCACGAGTGCCGCGAGGGACAGATCTTCATCGAGAGTCAGGGCTGGTGCACCATGGCAGGCATCGGACTGGAGGACGGCCTCTGCGACAAGGCCATCGACAGCGTCGAGGAGCGCATGGACACGCCCTTCGGCATCGTGCTGCAGAACCCCGCCTACACACATTATTATGTAGAGTATGGCGAGATCAGCTCCTATCCTGAGGGCTACAAGGAGAATGCCGGCATCTTCTGCCACAACAATCCGTGGGTGATCATCGGCATGACCGTCGCCTCTCGCGGCAACGATGCTTGGGAGCACTACACGAAGATCCTGCCGTCGTATGTCGAGGAGCAGTACCAGACGCTGCATAAGGTGGAGCCGTATGTCAACTGCCAAATGGTGGCCGGCAAGGACTCTGCACGGCCCGGCGAAGGA
>ERZ1032009.151-NODE-151-length-15825-cov-5.601522_pt1 | contig 15825 bp, 14 predicted proteins | sample MGYA00516700_ERZ1032009 | MGnify/ENA primary metagenome ERZ1032009 (study PRJEB33719, sample SAMN04261292) | wastewater metagenome | biome: rural village; feature: human; material: feces | host: Homo sapiens | place: El Salvador | collected 2013-01-14 ...
ATGTGTCCGTCATCGGCTTCGATGGCATTGAGACAGGAGATTACTGCAATCCAAGGCTTACTACGATGCAGCAGCCGTTTACCGAGATTTCACAGGCGGCGATCAGTGTGCTGTTCGGAATGATTGAGAAGAAGAAAAAGCCTCAGGATCGTATCATGGAGGCGGAGCTGGTTGTAAGAGAATCTACGGGAAAAGCTCCCGAAGCAAGGGCGGAAGCCTGAAAGCCTGAGCAATTGAAAAGCGTGACCGGAAGAAAACATGACCGGAAAAAAGAGATGAAAAAACGGCAAGTCGGAGGGCTTTTGATAGTCCCAGGGCTCGCCGCTTTATTTGTGGTGCGTCTTTCGGCGCACGCTTCTATCTGCCGGAAACTGCTCCGGGGCGAAATGCGGGCTGCGCGCATCGATTCTTAAATACGAATTCCAGAATGGAGGAGCGAAGAACGATTCCGATGAGAACACCGGTATCGTCCACGACAGGGACAAAGTTCTGCTCCGTCACATAGGCAAACAATTCCTCAATATCGGAATCGGCCCGGACGCTCTTGTAGTCACGCTTGCGGTGAACGGTCATCACCGAACGGTTTAAGACTCCGGAAGAGGAGGCATCCCCTTTTCGCAGCGTGCGGAGAAGGTCGCCCTCACTGAGCGTGCCGATGTATTTGCCGGTCTTCTCATTGATCATGGGAATCGAAGAAAACTGATGATCTTCAATTCGTTCCATTGCCATTTCTACCGTGTCATCTTCGTAGACAAGATCCAATTCTGCCTTTGGTTTCAAAAAGAAAAGAATGTTCATATAGGATAATCCCCCTTGCAAACTGACATTCGGTTACCTGTGACTGGCGCTGTCGGTGCTCCCCCATGGCACGGACAGCTGACAGCAGCATGAAAAGCAGATTACGGACGATAAAGAATTTTGGCTGCAAGCTCTTTGGCGGCAGCATGGTCCTTAAGGTATTCAACAATGGCAAGACCGAAGGCAATGGCAGTGCCCATTCCCTGACTGGTGATCAGGTTGCCGTCTACGGTTACTCTGCAGTAGGTAAGCTTTGCACCATGCTCATCCAGAAATGACTCCATGCAGGGATTGCAGGTTGCCTTTTTCCCGGCAAGAAGGCCGAGATCAGCAAGAATGGAAGGCGCAGCGCAGATTGCGGCGACTGCCTTTCCTTCTTCTGCACGCCCTGCAAAGGACGTGACGGCGTCCATGAGCTTTGGGCAGGCCGCAAGATTCGGCGTGCCGGGGATGCCGCCCGGAAGAACCAGCATGCAGAACTCCTCAGGATCCGCCTCTGCCAGAGTGGTGTCTGCGGTAATTGTGATGTTGTGGGAGGAGGTGACGGTTCTTGTGTCGTTTACAGAAATGGTGGTGCAGGGAATTCCGGCGCGGAAGAGAAGATCCGAGACGGTAAGGGCTTCAATTTCCTCGCAGCCGTCTGCAAGGAACAGGGCAACCTTCTGGTCTGATGTCTGATGAAACATAGGGTATGTTTTCCTTTCTGTGTGGGTTTGGAACGCTGCCTCATGTGCCTGCAGCGTATCCTGTTCATTTATTATAGGCTTTTTCCGGAAGGAAAAACCATTGACACTCTATGAAATGTTTATGAACTGACGTGAACGGAATCATGAACGGAACTCGGAGGCTCGTTTCGGATCGTTCACAACTTCCTCACATTTTCATGACGGAATGAACACAGTTTTCCGGTAAAAAAGAAGCTGTACGCTGACAGCAGACTGGAGAGGTAATTATGATTGAAGTACAGCATCTGACCAAACGATACGGCTCTCACACAGCTGTGGATGATTTGTCGTTTACAGCTGAGCCAGGGAAAATATACGGATTTCTCGGCCCGAACGGAGCAGGGAAATCCACCACAATGAATATGATGACCGGGTATCTCGCGCCCTCTGAGGGAACCATTCTCTACGACGGAACGGATATTCAGAAGGAGCCGGAGAAGGCGAAGAAAAAAATCGGATATCTTCCGGAGACAGCGCCGGTTTACATGGATATGACCGTTCGGGAATACCTGCATTTTGCCGCGGAGCTCAAGCGCATTCGGAGGCAGGAGCGGGAGGAAGCCGTTCGGAACGCACTGGATGCGGCGGGGCTTTGGGAGGTTCCGGACCGGCTGATCCGGAATCTTTCCAAAGGCTACCGGCAGCGGGTGGGATTGTCCCAGGCGCTTCTTGGAAACCCGGACATTCTGATTCTGGATGAGCCGGCTTCGGGACTGGATCCGGAGCAGCAAAAGGAAATGTTTGATTCTCTGCGGGCGCTCCGGAAGGATCACACGATTATCCTGAGCTCTCATATCCTGTCGGATATCCGCGCGACAGCCGATGTCATCTGGATTCTGAAGGAAGGGAAGCTCGCAGCCAGTGACACGCCGGAAAACCTGCAGGCGAAAATGACAACCAGGCAGCAGGTGACGCTTCGCGTTCAGGGAGATCGCGCAGAGCTTGAAAAGGCCATCCGTGCGATTCCGGAGGTCTCAGAGGTTCAGGCTGCGCAGGAGCAGGGCGTTCTGCGATTTGCCATCACCTCAGATGCCGCAGAGGATATCCGGCCGATGGTTTCCCGTGCTGCCGTATATGCGGGAGGCGCCATTCTGGACATGAACCGTGAGGAAAAATCGCTGGAGGATGTGTTCCTGAGCCTTACGGGAAAGGAGAAGAGCAATGACAGCAGTATTTAAAAAGGATTTCGCTTCTCTTTTTCATGGCTTTATCGGATGGCTGTTCCTTGCGGTGATGTGGGGGATTCTGTCGCTTTACATCGGGATGAGCAGCTTCATCGGTCTGGATCCGGATATCACAGCCGTGCTTGCGGTGTCCTCCGTCATCATGATCGTTATGCTCCCCATTCTGAGTATGCGTTCCTTTGCGGAGGAGAGAAAGACAAGAACGGATCAGATGATTCTGACAGCGCCGGTATCGATCGGGCAGGTGGTGCTGGGAAAATATCTGGCCCTTGCAGCGGTTCATTCGATCGTGGTTCTTGGACTTTGCCTGTACCCGCTCCTTCTTTCCCGCTTTGGAACGGTTCCGTTTGCACAGAGCTACACAGGACTTTTCGGCATGTGGCTGTTCGGACTTGCGGAGCTTGCTGTCTGCGTTTTTCTCTCGAGTCTTACGGAAAATGTGATCATTGCAGCCGTGCTCTCTTTTGCCTGCCTGTTCCTTTCCATGATCATGCCGAATCTGGAGCAGATGATCTCGGCAGACGGAAATCTCCTGACAACCGTTCTGGGAGCCCTGGATATTCCATCGCGCTTTGATTCCTTCCTGAACGGCAAAATCGATCTGACGGCGCTCGTTTACCTGGCTTCGGTCGTCTTTCTTTTCCTGTTTCTTACGACGCAGGTGCTTCAGAAAAGACGCTATACGGTTTCCAGGAATACGCTGAGCTTCGGGGCCTACTCCACGGGACTGGTCTCGCTGGTTCTTGCTGTGACCGTTGCGGCAAATCTTGCCGTGAACCAGCTCCCTTCCTCCTACACTGTGCACGATGTGACGGAGAGCGGACTCTATTCGCTGACCGATGACACGAAGGAGTATCTGAAGCAGTTGGATCAGGATGTCACCATCTATGTCCTTGCAAGCACCTCGGACAAGGATTCCGCTCTGGATTCCACGCTGCAGCAGATGGCAGAGGAATCGGCGCACCTGAAGATTCAGTATGTAGACCCTGCAGCCAATCCGTCTTTTCTGCAGAAATATGACGACGTCATGGACTGCACCTGGAACTCACTGATCGTGGAGAGCGGATCACGGCATAAGACCCTGAACTATTCGGATCTGTATGAATATTCCCTCGATTACTCCACGTATCAGCAGAGTGTGACAGGATATGACGCAGAGGGACAGGTGGACTCCGCAATTGCCTATGTGGTCAGTGAAAAGCTGCCAAAGGTCTATCTGCTGACCGGGCACGGTGAAGAGAGCCTCGGGAGCAATTTTACCTCCGTACTTACGAAGCTGAACTGTGAGTACGAGGATCTGGATCTTTTGAAGAACGACACCGTTCCGGAGGACTGCGGGCTTCTTGTCATCAACGGTCCTGCAACGGATCTTTCTGCCGATGATGCGGATAAGGTGCTGGACTACCTGCAAAACGGCGGTAAACTGATTGCCACGACGAATTTCCAGGGAGCGGAGGATATGGCAAACTGGGACCGCGTCCTTGCTTATTACGGAGTTTCGGCTTCAAAGGGCGTGGTTCTGGAAAATAATCCAGGTTATTATTACCGGCTGGAATCGTACCTGCTTCCGGAGGTTTTGAGTACCGACGAGACGTCCTCTGTGGTGTCCGGCAACGGATATGTGTTCATGGCCTATTCGCAGGCATTCACGGAGGAAGAGGCCGGAGCGGAGATTACGAAGCTTTTGACCACCTCGGACAACGCGTATATTCATTCCGGAGTGACGTCGGAGACAGAAAACTTTGAGAAAAAGGATACGGATGTCACCGGGCAGTATACGCTGGGCGTGAAGGCTGTCGTCAATGCGGAGAAGGAAGCTTCGGAGGAATCCGAAGAGAAGGAAGAGGAGGAAGAATCCGATGCGGCCGAAGAGTCGACGGCCTATCTGTTCGGCTCCGTTCTGACCTTCTCGGACGGGGCAGACCAGATGGTGTCCGGCTCCAATTCCACGCTCTTTTCGAATGTGGTTCGTGCCTGCATGGAGGACGAGGACGGAGCAGAAGCCATTTCGGTTCCGGTAAAGAGCATTTCACAGGAGAGCCTGACGGTTCCTTCCATGACAGCAATCGTGCTGAACCTGGTCTGCATCGTTCTGATTCCGCTGGCACTTCTGATCACAGGCTTTGTGATCTGGCTTGTGCGCAGAAGAGCCTGAGTGTACAGAAAGAAAGGGCAATATGAGAAAACAGAAAATACAACTGGTGGTCCTTCTGGCGGCTTTCCTTCTTTTCGCTCTGGGCTTTTATGCGGCAAAGAGCATTTCGGCCCGCGAGGAGGAGAAGGAAAGGGCAAAGGAAGCCGGAGAATACACGGCATTATCCTTTGACGCGGATGACCTGGTGAAGCTTGAAATCGAACGAGAGGAAGGAAATCTGGAGCTTGATTTTCACGAGGGCAAATGGTCGTTTGTGAAGGACATCAATCTGGAGATGGAGGAGCTTTCCCCAGAGGATGCATCAGAGGAGACCGGAACAGAAACCAAGGAGCAGAATGCGGAAGAAAAAAGCTATGAGGTCAACGCTTCTGTGGCAGATGAGCTCCGGGATACGCTTGCAAATCTGACAAGTAAGAATGAGATTTCTGCGGGAGAGGACGAGAGCGAGTATGGTCTGGACAAACCCGCCATGACGATTACGGTCACGCTCTCCGACGGCGCGGAGCACAGTGTGGAGATCGGCTCGCTGAATGCCGTGATTCAGGCATATTATATCCGCGTGGATCATTCCGACACCCTCTATACGATGAGCGAAACGGATCATGATCTTCTTTGCAAAACCGATACGGACCTTGCACAGGAGGTGTCGGAAGAATCCTGACGGTTAAATTGCAGATAAATAAGCAAAATCCCCCTGTTTTCCCTTGCGGAAGAGCAGGGGGATTTCCTATAATCAGAACGGTTTTAGTCCGCCGGGCACGGGCTCTTGCGTTCTTCCGAATGGGTCGGAAGAGAGGGCACAGCGGCGGCAGAAAACGAAAGGAGAATGTTACATGAAGAACAGGGTAATGAGCACAGTGATAACAGCTGTCCTGACTGCTGGTCTGCTGGCGGGATGCGGCGCTTCGCAGGATGCGGGGACAGAGGTCTCTGAAGCAAGTACCGAAGAGGCATCTGCGGCTGAGACCGGAGAGACTGCTTCTGACACAGAGGAAGCAGATGCAGAGACGGCTTCTGCCGAAGAAGGCGCGGAGACCGCGGATACGGAAAACGCAGATGCTGCGGACACCGTACTGGACTATGATGGAACCACGATCCGCGTAGGCTCCCTCAAGGGACCGACCACAATGGGACTGGTCAATCTGATGAAGGCTTCGGATGAGGAAAGGTCGCAGGGAAAATATGAGTTTACGATGGCTTCGGATCCTTCGGAGATCGTAGCCTCCATTGCTTCCGGAGATCTTGATATTGCACTGGTTCCTGCAAACCTTGCGGCTACCCTTTACAACAAGACGAAGGGCGGAGTTTCCGTTCTGGATATCAATACACTCGGCGTTCTCTACTGTGTCACCGCCGATGAGAGCATCACATCCGTAAAGGACCTGTCCGGCAAAACGGTCCTGACAACCGGTCAGGGAGCCACACCGGAGTATGCGATGAACTATCTTCTGGACGCAAACGGCGTTGCGGACTGCACTCTGGAGTTCCACTCGGAGGCAAGCGAGATCGCCGCACTTCTGAAGGAGGATCCGAACAGAATCGCTGTTCTTCCGCAGCCCTTTGTCACTGCAGCAGAAGCGCAGAATGATCAGCTGAAAACAGCCTTTTCTCTGACCGATGAGTGGGATAAGGTGACGGACAACGGCTCCCGCTTCCTGACAGGTGCAACCATTGTCCGGAAGGCCTTCCTGGAAGAGCACCCGGATGCCGCAGCAGTTTTCCTCAGGGAGCAGGAAGCATCTGCGGATGAGGCCAATACCAATGTGGAGGGAACGGCTGCACTGGTTGCGGAATACGGCATCATTGAGAAGGCACCCATTGCACAGAAGGCGCTTCCTTACTGCAACATTGTGTGCATCACAGGCGAAGATATGAAGACGGCACTGTCCGGTTATCTGGAGGTTCTGTATCAGGCAGATCCGTCCTCTGTCGGCGGAAGTCTTCCGGCGGATGACTTTTATGACATCGCCGATTAAATTATGAATATGAAAAAGAAATTACTTATTGTTGCGGGATGGCTGGCCGCGTGGCAGCTACTGTCTCTTCTGGTTCACAATCCGATCCTGATGGCGGGACCTGCAGAGACACTGCAGGCACTGGCAGAGCTGGCTGTGACCGCTGAATTCGGCGAAAGTCTTGCGTTTTCGTTTCTCCGGATCGTCGGTGGATTTCTTACAGGATCGGCAGCAGGAATTCTCCTGGCGTATCTGGCGGACCGGAAGAAGCTTCTCGGGGAGATATTATCTCCTCTGGTGACGGTTCTGAAATCTGTGCCGGTGGCAAGCTTTATCATTCTTGCGCTGATCTGGTTTGGCTCAGGGGCTTTGTCCTTTGTCATCAGCTTTCTGGTTGTTTTCCCGATTCTGTATCTGAACACGCAGCAGGGGCTGCAGAGCCTGGATGAAAAGCTTCTGGAGATGGCGGAGGTTTTTCACATTCCGTCAGCCTCAAGACTGAAATATATTGTTCTGCCCGGGGTTTATCCCTTCCTGCAGAGCGGCTTTGCGCTTGCGCTCGGAATGAGCTGGAAGAGCGGAGTTGCCGCGGAGCTGATCGGGCAGTATAAGCTGAGCATCGGCAACCAGCTGTATATGGACAAAATCACGCTGGATACGGCAGGCGTTTTTGCCTGGACCGTGGTGATTCTTCTGGTCAGCTGGCTGTTTGAAAAGGCGTTTCTGGCATTGCTTCGGCTGGCCGGGAGCAGGACCATCAGGGAAGGAGGGAAGGCGGAGAAATGACGATTGAAGCAGAGCATCTGTTCAAAAGCTATGACGGGAAGAACGTTCTGAACGATTTCTCCCTTGATATTTCTTCGGATTCTTCCTACGCAATTACAGGGGAGTCCGGCGCAGGGAAAACAACCTTCCTGCGGATTCTTCTCGGACTGGAAAAGCCCGATCAGGGAAGAGTACGGCTTCTGGGAGATTACAAGTACTCCCGGGTGAACGCCGGAGTTGTTTTTCAGGAGGATCGCCTGTGCGAGTCGTTCTCTGCGGTGGACAATGTGGCGATGGTCAGCAGAAAGCTGTCTCCCCGCATTGCAAGGGAGGAGCTGGAGAAGCTTCTTCCTGCCGATCAGCTGGATAAGCCTGTTTGTGAATTATCCGGCGGAATGCGGCGCAGAGTATGCATAATACGTGCCTGCATTGTGCCTTCTGATGTTATAATTATGGATGAGCCGTTTACGGGTCTGGATGAAGAGAACCGGAAGAACTGCATCCGGTATATCCGGAGCATTCAGGGGACAACACCGCTTGTGATCACGGCGCATTCACTGGAGGGTCTTGATTTCTGCAAGGCGATTCCAATTCATTGAATTCATTGAAAAAGAAAGGGTTTCATTATGGTAACGAGTGACAAGGGGTTAGTGAGTTACAAACACAAGGTCATGGAGGAGGTTGCACGCCTTGCATGGGATGGCGATCTTGACGCAGAGCACAAGGAAGAGCTTGTTTACAAGCTGATTCCCGGTCCGAGACCGACCTATCGCTGCTGCATCTATAAGGAACGTGAAATTACAAGACAGAGAATCCGTCTTTCCTGCGCACAGAACACGATGGGAAATCCGGATACGACGAATGTGGTTCAGGTTATCAAGCCTGCCTGCGACGACTGCCCGCTTTCTGCTTATGCAGTGACAGACAACTGCCGTCTCTGTCTTGGAAAGGCCTGTCTGAATTCCTGTAAGTTTGGTGCAATTTCCGTTGGTGAATTCCGTACGCACATTGATCCCAACAAGTGCAAGGAGTGCGGTATGTGCGCACAGGCATGTCCTTATGGCGCAATCGTGCACCTGGTTCGCCCCTGCAAGAAGGCATGTCCGGTCGGAGCCATTACCTTCGACGAGAATGGCTACTGCGAAATCGATGAGTCCAAGTGCATCAGCTGCGGTCACTGCATTCACAGCTGCCCGTTCGGCGCAATCGGATCCAAGACCTATCTGACGAAGATCATTGAGCACATCAAGAACGGCGAAGAAGTATACGCAATGTGCGCTCCGGCAACCGAGGGACAGTTCGGTGAGGATATCAGCATGGCTGCCATCCGCGAGGCACTGAAGAAGATCGGCTTTACCGATATGATCGAGGTCGGCCTTGGCGGAGATATGACCGCAGCATACGAGGCCGCAGAGTGGAGCGAGGCGATGAAGGAAGGCAAGAAGATGACCACCTCCTGCTGCCCTGCCTTCATCAACATGATGCGCAAGCACTTCCCGGAGCAGTTCGAGAACAACATGTCGAGCACGGTTTCTCCGATGTGCGCAATCTCCCGTATGCTCAAGGCAGAGCACCCCGGCTGCATCACTGTTTTCGTCGGACCCTGCATTGCCAAGAAGAGTGAGGCAGAGGACAAGAGCGTTCCGGACAACGCAGATTATGTAGTAACCTACGGCGAGATCCGGGCACTGCTTCGTTCCAGAGACGTAGAGGTTGTTCCGGTAGAGGAGAACTATCAGGAGTCCTCCATCTACGGTAAGCGCTTTGCAACCAGCGGCGGCGTAGCAGCAGCTGTTGTTGAGGTCATGAAGGAGCGCGGTGAGGATACCGCGAATATCAAGCTCAGAAAGGCAGCAGGCGGACAGGATTGCCGCACCGCACTGACGCTTCTGAAGGCCGGAAGACTTCCGGAAGACTTCATCGAAGGCATGGTCTGCCCCGGCGGCTGCGTTGGCGGCCCGTCCCGTCATAAGACAGAGATTGAGATCAAGAAGGCAAGAGAAGGCCTGCTTGCAAAGGCAGACGGCCGTCAGGTCCTTGAGAACATCAAGAACTATCCGATGGATAAGTTCAGCATGCACCGCGACGGACACATGGAATAAGCAAAGACGTGCAGCTTTTACGAGATGGAGCACGTTGATACGGAGAATACAGAAGGCTGCATACCTTTTCAGGTATGCAGCCTTCTGTATTCACTTGGCGTCATGCTCATGCAGTTCCGAAAGGCTTTGGAGAAATAATTGTTGTCCGGATATCCGACACGTGCGGAAATGTCAGAGATCGGGATGGAGGGATCCTTCAAAAGCTCCGCTGCGCGCTTCATGCGGACGGCGGTCAGGTATTCATAGATTCCGATCTGAAACCTGGATTTAAACAGGCGGGAGAGATATTCCCTGGAGAAGAAATATTTGTCGGCAAAATCCTGAAGCTGCATGTTGTCGGCATAGTTTGTCTCGATCGTATCGTGAATAAGATCCACCACCGCTGAAGCGGAGAGAGAAGCTTCCGGCGTCTCATCGAAGGAAAAGTCTTCTTCCGGAAAGCGGGCCGTCATCACGCGGCGGATGGCTTCATTCAGCTCATCCGGAACCACCGGCTTTAACAGATAATCCGAAGCACCGTAATGAATCGCACTCTGTGCGTACGAAAAGTCATCATAGCCGCTGATGACGATAAAGGCGGTGTGCGGATTTCTTGCAGAGGCCTGGCGAAGAAACTCCGTGCCATCCATCACCGGCATCTTCATATCAACAAAAACAAGATCCGGATGAAGCTCCGACAAAAGTGCAAGAGCCTCTTTTCCATCCGAAGCATAAAATGGCTGCTCCAGATGCCATTTTGACCAGTGTCCGAGCTTGCTGATCGCAATGCGGACCGGCTTTTCATCGTCAACAATCATTACTTTATGCATCTGTCCCATCCTTTCTGATCCGGCTGAAGGAGGAGCGTCACACAGGTGAAGTGGTCACCTTTGCCGCTGCTGCTCTCAATCTGGATATCCGCCCGATTGTCATACATGATTTTCAGACGACTGTATAGGTTCAGAAGACCAATGCCGGAAGAATTTCCCGGACGATAGGAGCGCAGCTGACTTACAACTTCGGAAAGTCGCTTGCTGCTCATTCCCGCACCGTCATCACGGACCCGGATCACAAGCGTATCCGCCTGGCGGAATACATCGATTTCAAGGGATAGCTGTTTGACGTCGCCTGCAAGGCCGTATTTGATGGAATTCTCAACGATGAGCTGCAGGCTGCACTTGGGAATCTGCAGCGCAAGAAGCGAATGGTCGATTCTTCGTGTGACCTGAAGCCGGTCATCCATGCGGAGCTTTTGAAGCTCGATGTAGTTGTCGGTGAAGCGAAGCTCCTCGGACAGAGGGACCTCATTCGAGCCGTTGATGGAATAGCGCATGTTGGCGGCAAGCCGGGTGATCATGTCATAGAGCTTCGGTTCATCATTCATCAGAGCTTCCGAGCCGATGGCCTGCAGCGTGTTGTAGAGAAAATGAGGATTGACCTGAGCCTCCAGAGCCGCGATGCGGGCATTTTTCTCGTTCAGGGAAGCAATCAGATTGTCGTTGACGAGACGGTCGATGTGCTCTGACATATCGTTGAAGGAGCGGCCAAGCTCCGCAGTTTCCAGACAGCGGCCGATGTTGATTTTCGGATAGTGGCCGGAGCCGATCTGATTTTGAAAATCAGCCAGTGCGGACAAGGGAGCGGTCAGATACCGGATCAGCAGAAAAGAGAGCAGCAGCGAGATGGTCAGGAACATAAGCCCCTGCAGAAAAGAAAAACGCTGGATGCTGTGGAGCTCTCCGGTAATGGAGGAGAGCGGTGTAAAGGCTGCAAGCGTCATGCCGGAGGCTTCATCGGATTCGGAAACCAGAAGATATTTTTCTCCTTCAAGCTCAATTACGGCTCCTCCGGAACGGATGGACGAGGAGAGAACCGAGGGAGTCAGAAGGTGAGAAAGGCTGTTCTGCATTTCTTTTGGGGCGCTGCTGTACAGGAAATTGTCATCCTGATTGAACAGCGCAATGAACTGCCCGTCGAAGCCGGAGGACATGACGCCCTTGTCCACCTCGATGGTGACAAGGGCAATGGGTTTTCCGTCACTGATCCGGATGATGGTATGGGAGAAAGAAAGAAGAGCGGCCTCGTTGTCAGAGGGAAAAACAGCATAGTGAAGCGGAGAAGAGAGGCATTCCTGATATGCCGGATCTTCTTCGGAAAACTGCTGCGCCGTAATTTTCATTCTTTCATCGGAGCCGGAGCGGCCGATCCGTAGATTCTGGTGAAACATGGAAATCTGATAGGAAAGAAGGTCGGTGCGGGAGTAAAAGTAGAGCCCCACCTTCTTCTGCAGCTCACCGATCCGCTGGCTGTCCAGAGAATTGGGATTCAGAAGATCGTTGTAGAACTCGGAATCATATACCGGAAGAACACAGAAATCAGAGAGATCGGCAAAATACTGATCCAGATTCTGGAGCTTCAGATGAATCAGCTGCGAGGTGGCCTGGTTCTGACGGCGGATGGCATTCTCCGTCCCCCAGCGGTAATTGGAAAAGGAAAGAAGAAACGTCAGAATGAGCAGGGAAGCTGCCATCAGGAGGGTAAAGGTCAGCCACAGCGGTGTCCGGTTCATCAGAGCGCGGATTTTCGCCTTATGGAATTGTCGGGATTGTCTCTGCCTGTCCATGCTGATTATTGTATACCTTGCAAATGCAAACGGTAAATAAAAGAATTGAAACCGTGCAGAATACAGGAAAATATGCATAGGTTCCACACGAAACGTGTCAATAATTTACAGTTACAAGATCATAAATCTCCATTTATCCGTCAGAACGATGAGAATAAAATAATTTCATGCTGATGAATGTCAGGAAAGGCAGCGGAAAGGAGACGGGAATGGGAACATCGAGACGAAAACGAAAGGAAAGAAGAGAGAACTTCCTCTTTACAATTCCTTCGGTCATTCTGGTAGTCATGATGATGTATATTCCGTTTGTCATGAGCGGATTTTATTCCCTCACACAATGGAACGGGATTGCAAAGGAGCCGGTCTTTATCGGACTGGAGAATTTCCGGACGATTTTTTCCGGAACCTCGGATTTCCTTCCGGCTCTGTGGTTTACCATCCGCTACACGCTTCTGTTCGTGATTTTCTCAAATGTCATTGCTCTGGCACTTGCCGTTGCGCTGACGAAGAAATTCCGGATGGCAAACGTATACCGCGGACTGTTCTTCATTCCTTACATCATGAGCATGACTGTGGTCGGCTTTATCTGGAAGTTTATTTTTACCTCCGGATTTAAGTCCCTGTATGCGGCAACCGGCTGGGGCTTATGGAATTTATCCTGGCTGGGAGATCCGAAGATCGTATTTTTCTCGGTGGTTCTGGTTGGCGTCTGGCAGTCACTTGGCTTTTACATTGTCCTGTACATCGCAGGACTGCAGGCAGTGCCGACCGATGTTCTGGAGGCCGCCTACGTAGACGGCGCGGGGAAGGCCCAGACCTTCTTCAAGGTCACGCTCCCGCTTCTGGGGCCGTCCATGACAACCTGCGTGTTTATGTCACTGACCAACGGACTGAAGGTATTCGATATCATTCTGGCCCTGACCAAGGGAGGCCCCGGAAGGGCAAGCTACAGTGCGACGCTTCAGATCTACAATGAGGCCTTCACGAACAATAACTTCGGCCTTGGCTCTGCGGAAGCCATTCTGTACTTCCTGTTTGTACTGGTGATTACACAGCTGGTGCTGAAGGGAATGAGCCGGAAGGAGGTGGATCTGTGATGACACGCCGTACCAGAAGAATCCTCGGAAAGACTGTCCTCATTGTGATCCTGACGGCGGCAGCCATTCTGTACATCTATCCGGTGTTTCTGATGTTTGTCAATTCCTTCAAGCCCTTCGGAGAGGTGATTGCAGATCCGATTGCGCTTCCGAAGGCACCGACCTTTGACAACTACACCTACGTTGCGGATAAGATCCATTATTTCAAGCTTCTCGGAAACAATGTGATGATTACTGCAATCGGAATTGTCGGAATCCTGTTCTTCTCTTCCCTGGCAGCTTACATCTGTGACCGGAGAAGGACGAAGTACACCGGACTTGTTTACACACTTTTGATTACGCCGATGCTGATTCCGTTCCAGACCATTATGATTACGCTCCTTAAGGCAATGAGCGTGATCCGTTTGTCGGGATCCCGCGTGGGCCTTGGCATACAGTATTGGGGCTTCGGCATCCCGATGGCAGTCTTCATTTTCTATAATTTCATGAAGACGATTCCAAAGGAGCTGGATGAAAGTGCACAGATTGACGGGGCATCAACGATGCGGACCTTTATCTCCGTGATTTTCCCGCTTCTTAAGTCGGTGACGGTGACCGTGCTGGTGCTGGATGTGATGTGGATCTGGAATGATTTCCTGCTTCCGCTTCTTATGGTCAATGCGAGCAATACAACGAAGACGCTGGTTCTTGCAGCATATACCTTTGTCGGTCAGATGAATACACAGTGGCAGTACGCGATGACCGGCATGGTGCTTGCGGTCTTCCCGTCGATTCTGGTTTTCATTTTCCTGCAGAAATACATCGTGGAGGGAGTCGTAGCAGGAGCGGTAAAAGGATAAAAGAAGACCGTCAGAATGTTCACAATTGCCCGGAAGACAGAAAGGTCCCGGGCGTTAAAGGGAGAAGTGAAAGGAGAGTACCATGAAAAAGAAAGTAATGGCAGCAGTTTTGGCAGGGATCATGGCAGCAGGAATGCTGGCAGGATGCGGATCCTCCGGCAGTTCGGGAGAGACGCAGGCTCCGGCGGCAGACACCGGCGATGCGGCGCAGGAAGCAGAGACTTCTGAGGAAACCGATGCCGCGGAAGCAGACACGGAGGCGGCAGGAGAGACAGACCTTTCTGCAGACAGCGGCGAGATCTATATTTTTATTTCCTCTCCGGAGTATGCAGATGCAATCAATACCCTGATCGATGAGTATAAGAACGTGGCTCCGAACGTCACGATCAACTATGAGACCACGCAGAATGATTATCCGACGTTGCTGAAGGCTAAGATCAACTCCGGCGATGTTCCGGATATCTTCTCTTCGACCTCCGGAATGGAAATCGATACCTACCGCGAGTATTCCTATGACCTGACCGGACAGCCGATCGTGGATGCCATGGATGACGGCGTGGCAGCAGCAATGACATCTGCCGAGGAAGGCGGCAAGGGCTGCTACGGCCTTGCCATCAAAGGAAATTACTTCGGCCTTATCTGGAACCAGGACATTCTGGATGACTGCGGAATCAGCGCTCCCGAGACGCTGGATGACTTCAAGAAAGCCTGCGAGACTGTTGAAGCCAAGGGCTATCAGGCCTGCACCACCGGTTTCATGGAGTGGTGGGTTTATAAGCACAACGTGATGGATTTCCTGAATGCGGCAGCAAAGGCAAACGGAGAGGCAACGGCGGATATGGTTGCCAAATTCCAGGCCGGTGAGGCAAAGATCAAGGACTACTCCGTTCTGTATGACAACTGGTTTGATTACATTGACACGGCTGTGAAGTATGGCGATGACAAGCCTCTGGAAACGGATCTTTCCGGTGAGGAGCAGGCCTTTGCAGCAGGAAATACGGCATTCATGCTTGGTCAGGGTGCATGGGTTGAGGCAGATCTTCTTGCAATCAATCCGGATCTGAAGATTGGCTTCGGCGGATATCCGGTGGATGCGGATCCTGCAGACTGCCAGGTTGTTTCCGGATCGGATCAGGCGCTTCACGTATATAAGGATTCCAAGAATCTGCAGACGGTTCTGAATTTCGTGAACTGGTGGTATACTTCTGACTATGGTCAGAGCTGGTTTACCGATGTTGCAGGCGTTGTTCCTCCGATCAAGACCGACAAGGAATCTGCTTACACAATTATCGAGCAGGGCAAGAAGTCTGTAGAAGAGAAGGGATCCGGCGATCTGTCCATTTGCTACTCCACCGACAGCTTCAATCAGGCATTCGGCGAGGCAATGCAGTCTTATATCGCAGGAACGACCGACAAGGATGCAACCTGTGCGCAGATCGAAAAGGACTGGCATGAGATTGACGGCGCAGCGAAATAACAGCAGGGAGCTGCAGAGGCAGCAAAACCGCATACTGTAAATACAGGCGGCGGAGTGGAAGAGCAAGGCTCTCCGGCTCCGCCGTTTTGCAATGGTGACAGAAAAGGAAAATACAACAGGAGGGAA
>ERZ1032009.152-NODE-152-length-15817-cov-5.651504_pt1 | contig 15817 bp, 19 predicted proteins | sample MGYA00516700_ERZ1032009 | MGnify/ENA primary metagenome ERZ1032009 (study PRJEB33719, sample SAMN04261292) | wastewater metagenome | biome: rural village; feature: human; material: feces | host: Homo sapiens | place: El Salvador | collected 2013-01-14 ...
TCGTCATAAGTGTAGTGCTCCCCCTGTCGTTTCTTGTAGATACGTGAGGCTTTATAGGCAAACTCGCGCCAACGGTCGCCAATTTCAGTAATACGTTGTGAATAAACGTTCAGCTCTGCAATTTGCGTCTTGGTCGCAGCCTCTTGCAAGAAAGCGCCATAGAGAAAGCGGAAGCCGGCGCCACCAGTGCCAATTTCCTCAAGCATTCGGATGAGATGGGCCAGGTTCAGTGCTGCTTGTCGCTTTCCCATTGTTGCTTCCCACTGGCGGATGCGTCTTGAGAGATAATCAATGCCATTGGCACCAGCATAAGGGATGAACGACGGTTGTGAGACCATGTACCAACAGGTCTTGTGGATCGCCTTGATGATGAGTGGCTTTAGGTCGGGTAACACTGGCGGCACCGACTTGATCCAATACATTTGCCCCATTAGCGGATAAGTGCCCCCCTTGGCAAACCGCACTTTGATGAGGTCGTCACGGCTGAGGGTGACCTTCTGCGTGGCATTGGAATCGAGCACCGAGTAGACACCGGTCATCTCGTCTTTGCCAATGATGCAGATGTTATGTCCGTTGAAGTGAAAGCGATATTCGATAGGCATGTAAGGCAAGTAGTACATGCCTACCACGCAGCCTACTGGCTCATGCTGGTTGAGCAGGATATGGTCAAGATCACGCATAGCCTTGCTGCGGCTGAGATATCTGCGCGTTCCAGTCTGGATGCCCAATTGGTGCATGATGCGCTGAAATAGCACTCCAGGGAACGTGCGGAAGGTGGTTACTGGTTTGCCCGACATCTTGATGAAAGGCATGTGAGAAAAAAACAACCCACTGGCCAAGCCAAAGATCATGGGCTCTGACAGGTCTATGCCATGATAGCGCAGAAGGGCAGAAATCGCCCCATCTTCACAGTGAGCAGCACTGCGATGTTCTAATTCTAACTCCATACGTTATTTGGTTTATCGAGGCACCTTGGTTAGTTCGTCCACCGTCATTCGCAACACATCGGCATACGTTCTGAGCGTCTTCTCATCCAGTTTCGCAAATATTTCTGGTCGGAAGTGCTTGCGAATGGTACGTTTCGAAAAGCCAGTGTAGGTCGACAGTAGATCTATGTCCATTAAGTTTCTGGCGGCATGATACTCCAGCGGGCTGGTTTCTCCCTTTCTCACTCTTTCGAGAATTTCTTCACATTCTTCGTGTATGGCATCCCAAGTTACCTCCAGAGCGTCATTCTTTGGCGTCCAGCCATCACTGGAAACCATCTGGTAGTGCCCTTGATCATCGACAGCATAGTCCTGATCACGTACCACAGCGTTCTTGAGATATTTCATATCCTGTGGGACATCTTCTACTTTCATCTTCGTCTGTTATAAATAAAGCTTTATAAGATTCTGTTAGCACACCGTTAGCATGCAGTAGCAGTATGAGAACCGTGCACTCTCCGGCACCATAATGAGAATTTTCTGACCTTGTTTCAGCTTACCCGAATGCATCAGGTCCTCAATCATGGCGAAGGCTGATGCCGAGGCAATGTTGCCTACTATGGGTAGATTGATGAACCATTTCTCTTCGGGAATATAGAACCCACGTTTTCGGGTCTCATTCAGGATCTTATCCTTAAAGTACATCGATGAAAGATGAGGAAGGAACCAGTCGATATCGGCAGGCGAGAAATGATACTTTTCGGCCAGTTGGATCAGGAAGTCGATGCCAAGGTCGACGATGTTTTTCTCCAAAAGACGTGTGTCTTGCTTCACGGCAAAGAGCGACTGCTTGAGCCATTCCTGCTCGGGGAAATCCGCCCACCCACGCAGGGTGCCGTCGGTATTCTTCTCTCCACCCGCATACATACACGTTTCTTTGGTGTTGGCAAAAGATGTGATCTCTATCCAGTCTACTTGCAGTGAGACCCTGCCGGGGACTGGTTTGCCTTGCAACAACAGGGCAAAGGCGCCATCGGAGAGCATCCATCGAAGGAACTCTTTCTGGAAAGCAAGCATGGGATGCGAGTCCATCATTGCCAAAGCCTCTGACTCTTTTTGGAAATAGGATGCTCGCATCCAAGCCGACAATCGCTCGGAGGCTGAGGCTACAGCGCATTTAGTTGGATCAAGAGCTACGGCCATACAGGCATATTTCAAGGCGTCAGCTCCCGTGCAACAAGAACCTGCAAACGACACCACCTCTGTGTTGCGTGCCCCGCCCAGCTCGCCATGGACCATCACGCCATGTGAGGGTACAATTTGTTCTGGCGATGCCGTACCACATGCTATAAGGTCTATATCGTCGACCGAGAACTGATCATCGCAAAGTCCACGTATGGCGTTGGCAGCCATTTGAGCATTGGTGTGGGTTACATGACCTTGCCGGTCGAGGGCATAATAGCGTTGTTTGATGCCATTGCGACGAAGAATGATGTTGCGAGCTCGTGAAGGCTTGCCGTCGACCATTCCCAAGTAGGCTTCCATATCATCGTTGTCTACTGGCTCATTGGGAAGAAATCGAGCGGCCTTAGTGATAAATACATTCATATCGTTAGGACTATTATATTATTTTAAATTGTTATCTACATAGCAATCTTTTTGCATCTGTTCGCTCACCCGATGAAGTGGATAGGTGAACCAGAAGAACAATTGGGCAAAAGGTGAGAGCACGAACAAGACAAAGATGAGGTAATAATAGAATATTGTCAAACGCCCTTGCCTGCGAGGGCTGTCGATGTCCCCCCTTTGTCGAATGAACTTCGCCCAGAGTCCGAACATCCGGTACCCAGCCTTCTCGAGAAAGAGCACAGAAGGCTTGTAGTGGATAGCTCCTGCGGCCATGAGTCGTCGCTGAAGATCATTGATAGCGTTTTCATGCCAAGTCTTCTCAATGATGGTACCGAAACGGGATGCTTCGTTCAGTGTAACGCGGGAGATGCCTGCTGCTGGGAAGAATCGAGTCGCCGTCTTCTTACCATCAAGAAGCCAACGAACGATGGTGACTGCACTTACCAGATTCGACGCCTCATCTTGCAGGACAATCTGCCCTACGAGACGTGCGCTCATGGTACGGATGCAATTCTGTATTTTGCGACTTGTCATGAGCCACATATTACGGCATGCGTTGACGAAGAGGATGTTGCGGCCAAGAAGATATTGCTTCACCTGCTCGTCACTGAAGAACGACTGCAAAGGCAGTGACGGCGAAAGGAACCACGACTGCCCAGCAATCATCACCAAGTCAGCATCGGCCACGTCGGAGAAGTCCATCTGTTCCACCCCTGATGGTGGAAGCCCCAGTCTCGTCTCTGGAAAGACATTGAAGAACGCCTTCCGGCCCCAAGGAAAAGGATAGTGACGCTGGGGTACAATGGCCTTGAATACCACATCGGTGTCTTCCATCGTGCTGACGATGCTTTTGGCAGCCTTCAGTGCCTGCCCGGTCTGAGAATAATAAAACACAACAATCTTCATTTTGTAATGTTCTTGATTTGTGCGAAGAGCTCTTCTGTGGAGAGTATCTCAGAGCAGGTCATCATTGTTCCTGCCAATACACCGAGCATGCCATGCGAGGTGATATTCTGTCCTGTCAGGAGCAGGTTAGGAATGCGTGTTTTGCACGAGATGTTGACACCGCCTATTGTGCTCACATTGCGTGCCACACCATACATTGATCCTTCCGGCGTGCCAGTGTAGTCAAGGTAGGTAAGTGGTGTGGAGGTATAATAAGTTTCTATCGTGTTGCGAAGTCCGGGCACTTCTCGCTCCAAGGTATTGATGAGCTTTTCTGCCCGTTGTTGTTTGAAGGTTTCATAATCGTCACCTCGTTTCCCGACGGTAGTGCCTATCCATGGCTTCATATCGGCAAAACGCATATAGGTGATGATTTCTCCAGCCTTGGCAAAGGCTGGATTGATTTCGTCGCAGGAATGCATATATAGTAGGCTCTCAGGCCATGTCTGCTCAGTATAGTTTTCGCAACCCCACGTATGATCACTGGTGTAAACATAGAGGTTGTGGTTCATGTACCTCATCGTCTTGGACTTAAACTTTAGGTACACGGTGAATGCACCGACCGTATTGGCGGTGTTGCTGATGCGAGAACGGTAGACAGGGCGGAAAAGAGAGCTATCAACAAGTCCAAGTGTGGATGCCGGGTGAATGGCGCTGATAACCAGGTCGGCATCAAAGTGATCGCCATCCTGGATATCCACGCCTGTGGCATGCGTCGCATCACAGTTGATGTGGGTGACCTTCTTTCGTGTCAGCACTTTACCTCCAAATGCCTGCACTGTCTTCACCAATGAGCTGGCTATTTTGTTGCTGCCGCCGACGATGCGGAAAGCGCTCTGGTTATAGAAGTCGCTGATGAGTGCATGGATGGAGAAAGGCGTGCGATTCATCTCCCCCGCATAGAGAGGGAGAATTCCTACTAAGACCTGTTGTAGGATTTTGTCGCTGATGACGCTGCCAATCACTTCATTCACACTGTGTAACTGGTATTTGGTATTAATGCCCAGATCCACATGCTGGTTGAGAGAGTGCATGGCTGAGTTATCGGTTACAGTTTTTACCAGCTGATAGTAGTCTGCAAGCTCACCACGACTGTGAGGGAACTCATGAGATAGCGTATTTATGAATCCATCTCGGCCATTAGCTAAAGCATAATGTCCTCCAAGGAAGGATATGATGTCATAGCCTTCTGTATCCAGCCGCTGCAACTGAATGTTACGGTCAACTTCCAGATAATGGAGTAGAGCGTGAAGCGTCTGTCCCGGATCGGCGCTACCTATGAAATGCATGCCCGTTTCGAATGTGATATCACCTCGCCGGAAACATTGTAGGCATCCACCAATCTGAGCACCTTGCTCAAGAATGATTACTTCATAGCCATTCTTTGCCAAGATGACACCACAGGATAATCCTCCAAGGCCACTGCCAATGATAATGCATTTCTTCATGGGTCTTAACTTAGATAAAGATTACGCACCCTCCGAGCCATCTCTCTATAACCAAGCATAGAATCGCCTGTTACACGTTCAATTCGGCTTAAAACGGTTACCGACATTTGTCCGGGATGTAGGTGCCATGATTTTTTAGGTAACACTTTTCCAAAACCAGCTATTTTGACTGGAATAATATCTAATCCGAGTTTCTCAGCAATATAGAATGCACCACGGTGGAAACGGAGTATGCGGCAGTCGGCTGATCGTGTCCCTTCCGGGAATATCATGATTGAATAACCTTTGTCCATCATTTCCTTCAATTTAGGTATCATATATTCTCCTTCGCTGACAGGCAGATAATCAGCATATCGAATTATAATGCCATAAAAGGGATTGTGCCAAACCCAGTTTTTGGTCAGGATGATGAGGTTGGGGGCAAGCATCATAATGGCTATCAAGTCGAGATGCGACTGATGATTGCAAACGATCATGGCGGGCTTATGGAAATTTTCTCCACTGGGATTGTCAAACTGAAAACTCGTGCCTGGGACGTGGTTAATCGCAAAGCGCGCTTGGCGTTGGAGCATACGGTGATAAAGGAGTTTGTGTTTGTGAGTAGCACCACCAAGCGTGAGGAGAATGAAGCCCACAAGTGTCATACAGAATGCCCATACAAGAAAATAACAAAAGGCAAAGATCGTAAAACTCCATTTTTTCACGGTCATCAGGAGGCTTGATTGATCTGCATTGCGAACAACTTGCATGTCTATATGTTATTTTCCCGTATATTGGAAAGCAAGGGTGGCATACTGACTGCCACCGTCATCCTCTATACTGATGTTTGCCTGTATAACGCCATTGTTATCATTCCCTACCTTTGTAAAGACGAAGATTGGTCTGTCAGCGGGCGAGAGCGCTTTCTTAAACTTAACCTCTTTAGCGGCTGCCAGTTGCAAAGACTTGTCAAGAAATAGTTCAAGTATCTCAGTGCACATTTGTATGATGCATACGCCGGGTGTAATGGGATAACCTGGGAAATGTGCCTTATAAATGCTGTGTTCGCCATTTAGGTGCACCTTGCAGCGATAGCCTCCGTCAGATGTTTCTTTGCTATCAATATAAAAGAAATCGTTTATTAATCTCATGGTTCTTGTGAAAGCGGGATAAATGTATAGTCGATTTTGTATCTGCCACTGACCAGATGAATTGTATCATTATCCTCAAATGTCAGTTTGCGTTTCCCCTTTATGGCAGTTTTCCTATCTGGAAGATGGGTCAGAAGAAAAGCAAAATCATGGCGAAGCACCCGGCGAATGTACCATTTGTCTAACGGCCCCATCACGTTCAGTACTTTAGCCTTTCCTTTGTCATAAGTGAAGTCGAAGGCCTTCACACCGAACTCATTAACAATGGTGCCTGCCACCCTGCCATCCGCCGATGATTCCATCATACAAAGGGCGGTGAGCTCATGGCCACGTGTCTTCATGAGCAGCTGATATTCTTGTGTTTGCGCCTTACATGGTATGCATATGACAAGGCAAAACAGCAAGCTAACGAATAGCAAAGAAGCTCTCATTGATGGACTGGTTGGTTTTGACATTCAAAAGTTTCACTGTTGTGGTGTCGCCGGTTTTCTCCACCATTTCCATCTTGGTTACCATGGTGAGTGAGGCATTGAAGTGAATGCGAATATATTTGTATATCTGCTTAAGCTCTTTTTTCTTAGGATACAATTGCGCATAGTAGGTAGAGCCGTCTTTGTAGAGCACCACACTGAAGTCTGCAGTCTTGCTGAGGTTGCCGCCAGTGATGCTGTTGAGGATGATGTTTGTGATCTGTCGGAAAATCTTATTACGCTTCACGTCGACGTTTTGTGTGGTCTGGCCTGAGACCATTCGCACCTTGTCGCCGTTCATCAGAAAAGTGTAGTTGTAAGGGGAGGTGTATTGCCAGCGCAACTTGTTGGGCGTTTTGAAGTACATCACGCCCTTCGACACCATCTCCTTCGACAGCATCTTCATGCTCTTGGTCTGCGTGAACGAGCACTGCATCGACTTCATCGCTGCAGCTGTGCGGTCAATCTTTTGGAGAACTTGTGCCTGTTGCTTGGCATTGAGTTTTGTCTGACCGAAAGCCACAAGGGGAAGCAGTGCAGTCAGCAGAATAATCAGTTTTCTTTTCATCGTTTTATAATCAGTTTATTTTGCAATCAACACACATCCGCTCATGATGAGGAAAACACCCAGCCACCGGGTAAGGGGAATCTGCTCGTGAAAGAAGATGATGGCAGCGAACATGCCGAAGACGTAACTCAGGCTCACCATAGGATAGGCCATGCTGAAGGGGAAATTCTTGATGATGTACATCCAGAGAATGGAACCGACGCCATAGCAGATACCACAACTGCAAAACTGCCAGTTGATGAACAGCCGGCCGAAGTAGGCCCATGTCCATGAGAAATCGCCGGCCTTGGTTAGACCGATTTTCATGAGCACCTGCCCACCAGAAAGAAGCATACATTGCAATAGAGATACGGGCAAGAGCTTGAGAATCATGACTTTTGGAGCAAAGTGAAACTAATTTCCTTACTGTTACTCTGGTTCACGAGCAGGATAGCTTGTGGGGCGGGGGTAGATGGATGGTCTCTTTCGATAAACAGCGTTGCAGGTATCAAGTCCCTCTTCAGACAATGGGCTACAGCGTAGGTGCCCAATGCTGGCGAGGTGTAGTTTTCGCCAAAGAGATGTTTATAATGTAGCATGGAGGCTGCGGGTAGCAATTGGTGACACACCTTATTGTATATTGCATCATTTTGACTATTTCCGTTTATGCCAGTCATCACGGCGCCAACGTCATCGGGAGTGAGGCCAGCATCGCTAAGCATGGTAGTTAAGGTGTCCTGTACCTTTGAAAGGGCTGTCGCCGACAAGATACACACGCCAGCCAGCCGGCAGAGACTATCTTCGCTGGCCTTACTACTGAGCAGCATGGAGACTGACACCTCACTACAGGGCACCATGCCAGGCTGGCCGACATAACCAGCTTTCTGCAGCAATTCATAGTAACTGTCTATCATCTCGTCGAAGCCGCCGACAAGTGCATGGCTGATATCACCCAGTTGCAACTGCATCCAAGCGTCCTGCAAGGCTAGCTCAAAACTAATTTCGCCGTGCGAATAGGTAGTATTGTAGCCATGTGTCTTGGTGAAGATGGCCAGCGCAGAGCTCACCGTGTTGTGAGTAGATTGCATGAAATACGTAGGACTCAGCATCTGCTCGCCGTTCTCTGTCAGCGCATTGAGAAATCGCTCCGTGTAGTCGAGGCTGCCAATACTCGTGCCACTGATGATGGCATCAGGGTGTTCCACGCCAGCAGTTCGCAATGTAGCAAGCGTCGTGACAATGGCGCGCTTGGTGATCTTGCTCATGCGCCGTACCTCGTTGGCAGCCATATAGTCGCGGAAGGTCGGCTCAATGGCTCTTGCTAACGGGACATCATAGCCAATAGGGGCCTCCATCCAATCCTCGGATAGAGGTTGCTGGATAGATACTTGATTAGCCGCGTGAATGAATATCTTCTTATGCTTTTCAGTCATTATATGCAGAGAGTATCAAGGATGAGTCGTTGCCACCGAAGCCAAAGGCATTACTCAGGATATGTATAATTCTTCTTGAGGGGTGCTGGCTGTTGTGAACAGGCACCAATCCGTTGTCCATGGGCTTTTGCCAGTTGATGTTCATGGGCAGGAACTGGTGATTTAGAGCCAAAAGGCAGATCACCGCCTCGATACTTCCAGAAGCACTTGTCGTATGACCGGTGAAACCTTTTGTAGATGAAAACGGAGGAACATCATTCCCAAAGACTCGTTTGATGGCCACAGACTCGCTGGCGTCATTGTTTCGCGTCCCCGTGCCATGAGCATTGATGTAATGGATGTCAGAGGGCTGAAGACTGGCCATCCGCAGGGCTTGGCCCATTGAGCGGTAGGCACCCTCGCCGTCAGGTGATGAGGCAGTCTGATGAAAGGCATCACAGGCGTTGCCATAGCCGCTTAGCATAGCCAAAGGTTGGACATGCCGCTGCTGTGCTGATGCCTCCGTTTCCAGGACAACAAAGGCTGCACCCTCTCCAAGGTTCAGCCCGTGTCGGTTGGCATCAAACGGTTTGCAGAGCTCATGGTCGAGAATCATCAGTGTGTTGAAACCGTTCAGGTGGAAGAGCGACAAACACTCTGCACCGCCGCAAACCACCTTCTCTGCCATGCCACAGCGCAGCATGTTGGCACCAGAGATGATTGCATTAGTGGCCGACGAACACGCTGTAGACACGGTTGACATCATGGCAAAAGGCCCATAGGGCAGGGCAGTCATTTCGGTTGACGTGGCACAGTTGTGCGTGGCGATGACAGCGCCATCATATTCGCACCAAGGTTCCTCTCCATGATGAAGCTCGCGGCGGTCCATGCCACCAACGGTCGTTGCAGAGATGAATGGTACATCACTGAGGTCTGCTTCCAACAGATGGGCTTCGTCAAGTGCCTCACGGAGCGCTATCTGTCCCAGCAGGGCCGTGCGTGTCAGTCGCGGTTCATCCTCTATGCCCAGATGCTCCATCAGCTCTTCATTGCTGAGTTTTACTTCTCCAACGGGCAACTCACGATGCGACGATTGTAGATAGCGCATCTGTGCAATACCCGTTTGTGATGTTTGCAGCGAGTGGAGCGTCTGGGCTTTGCCTATACCAATGGCCGAGATGACGCCGGCACCTGTAATGACAATTTTGCTATTTTTTCCGGTTTTCAGCGACATACTTTGCCATCACATTGACCGACTTGAATATTTCTTTTCCCTTCGACGCGTCCTGCAACTTGATGCCGTAGTTCTTCTCAAGCATGACGATGAGTTCTAGGGCATCAATGGAGTCAAGGCCCAGACCGCTGCCAAAGAGCGGAGCATCGGCATCAATGTCATCAGGAGTGAGTTCCTCAAGGTTCAGGGACTCGATAATCTTCTCTTTCAGTTCTGCGACTAATTCTTTCATAACTGTTTATTATTTGTTTCTATAGAGGCTATCTTCATGCGGGCGCGGGCCATGACCTTATCACCAACTTTCACTTCTACGTCAGCCAGCGTGAGGTTGAAAACGTCCACCACAATGGATACCACCGTTGTGAGCGTGTCATCAACTTTGGGATGCCCGAGAATTTCCACGCCGCGAATATCACCAATGAATCCTATCTTGATAGCTTCATGGCGTTCCACGTTAAGTGCGCCCATTCGAGCTGCACACGACTGCGCCATATTCTCGATGAGCCCCGAGGAGGATAGCAAACTGCCGTCAAGGAAGAGGCAATCACTGGTCACCTTAAACTGGGTGACACAGAGGTCGCCGTCCATCCTCATCACGCAGTCGACCATCACCATCAGTGATCGCTGCGGGATGAGGTCTGTGATGGGTATTTCTTTCCAGTTCATTGCTTACTTAGAAGCACCAGCCAAGTCGAAGGTTGATATCTCTAATCTTAATGTCCTCAGAGAAACCCCTATAGTTGTACTCAGAGAATTTCGTGAAGTCTTGCTCATAGGTTAAGCCCAGCACAAAACGGTTGAAGTGAGCATCGAAACCAATGCGGCCACCAACCTGAAAACGGTTTGCGTCACCTTCATCAGAATCGAAGAGGTCATACGTTTTGTCACCATCATCAACCTGTCCCCAAACATTAACTCTTGTAGTTAAACCGACATACGGAAAGAGTGACACAGATGAATTAGGAAATGTGAAATGATAGCCAAAATCCACCTTCGGCGTGATAGATATCACAACTGTATTGACGTCATCATAATAGCCATCGGTGTTTTGGTAAGCTACCAAGACCCCAGCGCCAGGTCGCAGAGTCAAACCGTTGCTTCTGTTAAGATGAATGCCACGACCATAGTTGAAAGACACTCCCCATATATCCTCGGAATCAATATCGTGGTCTCCGGTATAGTACGTTTGGCCATAACCAAGGTCGAAGGTGAACTCGTTCCATCCTGAGTTGACATTCTTGCTACTTGCATGCGAACGAGGACTCGATGTGAACTGTGCACTTGCAGATGTGCCGATCATGACTAGCATAACTGCCAGAAAAAATTTAACTGTTTTCATAACTGTAAAATAAAAGTTAATAATACAATGATTATAGGTTGAAGTCCATTTTCCAGACGTTGGCCTTTGCATCAGCACTACCACGTTGGGAGATGAAGTAGATATGTTTGCCATCGGGGCTCCAAGCGGGGCTTAGGTCGTCTGCGGCATGATAGGTGAGTTGGGTGAGTTGTGACCCATCGGTGCGACAAACGTAGATGTCGGTGTTGCAATAGTAGTCACCCAGCGAGGCATTGCCACTGACAGAGAGCTTGGTACTCCCCACCAAGAGAATCCACTTGCCATCGGGTGATAGCGATGGGGTAGAGAAACTATGGCTCGAATCTCGGATAATGAGTTTCTCTTCACCGGTTTTGATGTTCATGCTCCAGACCTCGTAGTTACCATTGGCCCCTGGGCGGACGACGAGCAGTCTCAGACTATTCATAGTCGAAGGATTCATACCCGAGCCACAAGTGTAGAGGTAGTTGTGTGCAGCATCGTGTTCCCAGATGGATGCTTGGCGATCTTCCATTCGGGTGAAATAAATCTGATTGTTGTCAGCGCCAAAGACAGGAGAATAGTCCTCATACCCAGTGGTAATCTGCCTGCACAGAAAGCCTTCCGTGGCACTGGTGATGAAAATGCTGTTTGTGCGCCCATTTTTCTCGGTGAAGCAAATCTCTTGACCGTCTGGCGAGTAGGAAAAGTCGATCACCGCTTGCCGTTTAGTGCGCTGGACGGAAGTGCTATTGCCATCAAGAACTTTCACATAGATGTTTGTTTTGTCATCCTTCGTTGCGAGGAAACCAATTTCTGCGCCTTTAGGTGAGACGCTCAGGATGCGGTTGGTATACCAGTTCACAGTCTCGTCGTCACGGTCTACAATGGGCATGCAAACCTCGTCCGTATCAGTGGTTATGCGTGTCAAGTTCAAGTCCGCTTCCTGAGCTACCTGCTTCACCGAATAGTCCACGTGCTGGGCAAATGTTATTTGACAGAAGCAAAGTGCCGAGATGAATAATAAAGTCGTTTTCATTGTTTTGGTGTTATTTCTTTTTCCAAAGGTCAAAATAGTTAAACCACTGAAGAGGATATATCCTTAACAAGCGTTCTATTTCGCTGGTGTAGGCATCCGCCAACTGCTGTCGTTGCTCACACTGAGAGGCCGTAGTGTCATAATACAGTGGCGTCATAAAGGCAGTATAAGAACCATCCTTCTCCTTCATCGCTGTGACCATTACGACAGGGAGTCCCCGTGTTGTAGCCAACGAGAAGGGACCTTTGGCAAGGAGAACCTCCTGACCATGAATGGTTGAGACGACGGCTTTGCGCGGGTTCATCAACCGGTCGGCAAAGGCGCTTACAATCTCACTACGTTCCAGCGCATCACTAATCTCCTGTGCATGAGATGTCTCGACACCAACAGGAATCATGCGGATGTTCATCTCCCCGAACTGGTGTTGGCGAAGTTGCATCAGCGGTTGGTTCTCACCGCCAAACACCAACATATTTAGTGGCTTCTTCACATAGTAGCTATACCCCAGAATCTCGCTGCACCCGATATGTGCTCCGAGTTGGATGACGGGCTTTGGCTGGTTATTCATCTGGCGATAGGCTGTATCGTCGGTAACGTTAATCTTGATTTGTCGGCCAGCATACATGGCAAACTTGTCAATCACCGTTTCTCCAAAAAGGCAGTGATTCAGGTAAGTGCACCATGCTGCTCGCCATCGGCCGTAACCCCGACGGTGTCGAAAGTACTGGTAGGCCAGCCGTGTGCCTGGGCAGAATGGGAGTTGCGCAGGAATGATGATAGTACGCATTAGGACATAGAATACCCGGCGGTCAACTCTTCTGAGTAGACCAATCAGTGCTCGGTACATCCAAGCGTTGCCATAGGTCGTTCCGCGTCGCATCTAATTATCTTTCTACATTCTTTATGACCAATGCAGAGTTAGTGCCACCAAAGCCGAAGGAATTACTCAGTACGGTGTTCACATCTGTGTCGACCGTTACGGCGGTGAGGTTCAGTCTGTCGGCATACTCGTCGGGATTCTCCAGGTTGATATTGGGTGCTACGAAATGATGTTTCATCATCAAGATGCTATATACAATTTCGCTGGCACCTGCCATCCAACACTCGTGGCCGGTCATTGACTTTGTGCTGGAGATGAGTGCGCGTTTGCCCTCAAAGATGCTGGCCAAGGCCATCGCCTCATACATGTCGCCCTGATGGGTGGATGTGGCATGGGCGTTGACGTAGTCGATATCATCCGGGGCAACACCAGCATCTGTCATGGCACGGGTCATTGCTATGACGCTGCCTTCGTCGCTCGGCTGGCTGATGCCGCCACCATTGCTGGAGAAGCCATAGCCACAGACCTCAGCCAGAATGGGTGCCCCGCGTTTGATGGCGTGGTCATAGTCCTCCAGCACTAACGCTGCTGCACCGCCGCTGGGCACCAAACCATCACGGTCGCGGTCAAATGGCCGAGAGGCTTTTTGAGGCTCATCCATGCGTACGGAAAACGCATTTAGAGCGTCAAAAGACGACATCGCGTATTTATTCACTTCCTGAGCCCCTCCACAGATAATCATATCCTGCAGGCCTTGTTTGATGAACATATAGCCCAGACCAATGGAGTGGGAACCACTGGCACAGGCCGAACTTACAGAAAAGTTCACACCCCGCAGGTGAAAGATGGTGTTCAAGTTCATGTTCACAGTGGAGTTCATGCCCTGGAAGATCAGTCCAGAGCCAATCATGGCGGAGTCATGCTCCTTGTCCATAATCTCAGCACACTCCACAACAGCACGTGATGAGGAATCGTTGCCGAAGATAACACCAACCTCATTTTGAAGCAGGTAATCGTCATCCACTCTTGCCATGGCGAAAGCATCTCTGCTGGCCATATAGGCATATTCAGCTTCCTCCGACAGGCCCATGCGGGTGCGGCGGTCAAGTATTCCTTTGAGTTTGGGGCGCGGCACGATGCCTGTCAGTGCTGACCGGTAGCCATACGCTGTTCGATCAGGGTCAATACCGATGCCCGACTTACCATTATACAGCGACACCTTTACGTCCTCTAAGCTGGTTCCCAGACATGACCAGATGCCGATACCTGTCACTACTACTCTTCTACCCATATTTCTATTTTATTTTATCTGCGTCTATAACAATTCTAACCAAGCAGGCCTTGTCGTTCTTTCCCTTTTCTCGGTCCCACATGTTTCTACGACCATAGTATGAACGGCTGATATGTTCTTTACCATAGGCTGGCCCCACGGGATTCAATTGCGGGGCGGCAGCGTATTATCATGGATATGCTCCAACGATCATCGTAACCCATATTGAATGAACCACCTCTGACCAGTATCTCATAATAAGTTTTTATCATTGGGGTTCTACATCTATTTTCGAAATTTCGCACATGGCACAACCCAAGCAATCAAGTTGCACAACAAAACACGACTGGTCGCCTTCTCTGACGATGGTTCCTGTGAGACCGGCCAAACTGCCACGAATAATCTTAACTTCTGTGCCCGTCGATAGCTTTGAAGAGGAAAAGGTGATGAGGGTATCGCTTTGCCCGAGCATGAACTTCAGGCGCGACATTTGGTCATCAGGGATAATGGCCAATTGGCGGTGAATCGTTGCCGTGTTCATCATGAAATATTTAATCCAAGGCAGCGTGACGATAGTCTTGCGCTCAGCTTCCGTCAACCGTATCATCAACATGCCTGGAAGGAGAATGCGCTCCCGTACTTTCTTCCGCCCGTCTTTCCATACACTGGTATACTTCTGCGTCGGGAGGTAGCATTCGTACCCCAAGTTTTCTACATGCTTGCGGACTACGCGCTCGGTGTTGTTCTTTACCATGGCTACGAACCAGAAGCGAGTCGATTCCGCCTCACTTTTCTCCACGCCTACGGCGCGGCTCGCACACGTTGCAAGTCGACTGTCTGGCGCTTGAGCATCCAGCTTGATGCCAGACGATGTGTTATAAGTGGAATGATCCACTTGACTCTTGTTAGAGAGTAGGGGGCAGGGGTGAGATACTGTTATCAGGCGTTTACTTTGCTATCAATGTAGTCGCAGAAATCATGCAGAGTGACTACTTTCTTCATGTCCTCCGGCTTAAGTTTGAAGCCAAAATTCTTCTCAACGATAACGATGATATCCACAAAGTCAAGGGAGTCAATACCCATGTCCTCTTTCAATTTTGCATCGTCGAAGATGTTTTCTTCTTCAACTTCCATGTCTTTGAGGAGCAGCTTGTGCACCTTCTCTTCAATTTCTTTTCTTTCCATATTTTCTATTACTATTTATTCTTTACTACGATGATGCTATGCCCCAGTCCGAGGTCGTGAATCATTGATGAGAAACCATCCAGTTTTAGTCAAAGAATAGCGGTCTGTTGACGGGTTAATAATCACTGTGCCTATGCTTAGCGATGCCTCCAAAAGACATTTCACACCCATGGACATCTACTGTTGGTTTGCTTTTTAACGACATCTGGAAAGTTGCGAAGTTTCTCAGCGTTAAGAACAAAGCGTCAAGTAAACGCCTAATCATATATGTCATCCCTCCCACCGGGCCTCTGCTTGTAAAGACAGGGACTTTGTGTTCAAGATGCGTGCAAAGTTACAAAAAAGTATTTAAATGAAAAAGAGATTTGCTAATAAATTACACTAGGTCTCTTAACCCACATTGCAGGGTATAGGAGCGTAACTTTCTAATTATCAAGGATCGCT
>ERZ1032009.154-NODE-154-length-15801-cov-6.128604_pt1 | contig 15801 bp, 6 predicted proteins | sample MGYA00516700_ERZ1032009 | MGnify/ENA primary metagenome ERZ1032009 (study PRJEB33719, sample SAMN04261292) | wastewater metagenome | biome: rural village; feature: human; material: feces | host: Homo sapiens | place: El Salvador | collected 2013-01-14 ...
ACCTTCCATGATAAGACCAGCATAGCACTTGCTGTACAAGCCTGTGATGTTAGGAGTAGCGTCAACATTGGGATCAATGTTTCCCTTATCCAAATCTGCCATACAGGAACTCAGACTTGCCGAAAGCAAAAGAGCAGCTGCAGGGGCTATTGTTTTAAATTTATTGAGTTTCATATTGAAATCTGTTTTAATTGTTAGAAGTTGAGGTTCAAGCCAAGCAGGAATGTGCGGCAACGTGGATATACGCTGCTGTCCAGGCCTGAGGTCTGTTCTGGCTCAAGACCTTTGTACTTAGTGATAGTAAACACGTTAGAGCATGAGGCATAGATACGGCCAGAGATTCCCTTGTATTCACCCCTCTGCAACAAGTTGTTGAAATTATAGCCCAAAGTGATGTTGTCGCACTTCAAGAAACTGGCATTCTGTACAAAGTAGTCAGAAAGTGGATAGTTGTCTGAAGTCCATCTTAAAGCTGTAAGTTCCTTGGTACAGTTCTGATAATATCCCTTTGGATTACAGAGCAGAGAAGTGTTTACCTTGCCTTGAGCGTATCCATTGTACACATAGTTACCGAAGCTTGCACGGAAGTTACTTCCCAGATCCCAGTTCTTGTAAGAAACCTTGATACTGAAACCGCCGGTCAAAGGAGCCACAATATTCTTGTAGAAGTATTTGTCGTTTTCATCAACAGAACCATTGCCATCGCGGTCAACGTAGCAACCCATGATAGGACGTCCGTTCTCATCGTAAACCTGCTGCCATACATAGAAAGAGTTGGCTGGCTTCCCTACCTTATGATAAGTTACTGGAGCATCCTGACCAACCGTCATTCCTGCAGCAATCATATCATAACCACTGGCAAGTTCAGTAATCTTGTTCTTGTTATAGGCTGCGTTGACACTCAGTTCTACAAACCAGTCTTTGGTCTGAATTGGACGACCAGTTACAGCAACCTCAAAACCCTTGTTTTCCAACGAACCTGTATTCCTTAAAAGACTATTGTCAAAGTTCATTCCTGCTGGTATACCTGTTTTGCTCAAGAGGTCAGTAGTCTTGCGGTAATATGCATCAAAGTTGAGAACCAGTCTCTGATTGAACATACCATAGTCAAGACCTACGTTCCATGTGGTAGTGGTTTCCCAAGTCAGGTCATCATTGTATGCCATTGGACGATAGAGCAGTCCTGTGTTGTCTCCACCACCGATTGGATAAAGGAAGTGCTCACTTGTGCTCTTTGCGTAGGTTGCGGTATAGTATGGTTTACCAGTATCTTGTTGACCAGTCTTACCCCAACCAAGACGAAGTTTCAAGTCGCTGATTGCATTCACATCCTTCAGGAAGCTCTCTTCTTTTACGCGCCAAGCGAAGGCTGCTGCAGGGAAGAAACCCCAACGGTGTCCGTCGGCAAAACGGCTTGAGCCATCATAACGGGCGGTAAATGTAAGGAGATAACGGTCCAATAAAGAATAGTTGGCACGGCCATACCAGCTCACAAGATAGACCTGACCTCTCCATCTACCTGTATCGTAGGCTTTTTGGGTTCCTGCAAGAGGTGCACCTGTATCAGATTTTCCTTCGAAGGTCGATGGATACATGGTTCTGCTCCATTCGTTACCCCAATATTTCATGTGGCTATACTCGTAACCAGCCGTGATGTCGAAGTGGTTGGCCTTATTGAAGTCCTTGGTGTACTGAGCATAGGCTGTAGCAGTAACATTATATTTTTTCTCGGTGTCTTCACTGTCGCCACCATAGTAGAATCCGTAGGTAGATTGGGGATTCTTGTGATCGTACTCACCACCTGTGGTATATTCACCAGCCAAATTGACATGCAGATGAAGGTCTTCTAAGCCATGTATCTTATAGTCTGCCTCTACGTTACCTAAAAGAATGTGTGCGCTCTTGTATAAATTGTAGTTCTCTACCTTTTCAACAGGGTTGGTAGGAGCATCAGTATTGCGGTCGTAAGGGAAGGTCGGATCGTACCCTGTTACATCTTTTGTCCACTGCCAATAGCCACCCCAGTTCTTGAATTTCTCATCACTGCTCTTTACAGGGCGGGTAGGATCCATGGAGACTGCTGCGCCAACTGCTTCCTGTCCACCTGGGTTTGTCTTTGAATAAGAATACTTACCATTAATATTCAGGTTGAGGTGCTTGTTGAGCAAAGAAGGACTAACATTAAAACCTGCTGTAACGCGCTTATAGTCAGAACCCTTCAAGATACCTTCCTGACCTGTGTAGCCTACGCTGACACGGTAAGGCATTGACCATGACTGCTTGCTGATGCCGCCTGACAAGCTGATATTATGCTCATGGCTGATACCAGCACGATATATTTCGTCCTGCCAGTCGGTATCGTAGGTACCTGCTGCATAGTTAGGAGTGCCGTCTGCGTTGTATTCCTTCCAGCCTAAGCCTTGGTAGGCAGAAGATCCTTCACCATAATAGTTCTTGATGAAGTCAACATATTCTGACGCATTCATCACATCGAGTTTCTTACCGATAGTACTAACAGAGAATGTACCATTGTAAGAAATCTGTGGCTTCTGACCGCCACGACCCTTCTTGGTGGTGATGATGATAACACCATTAGAACCACGAGAACCATAGATAGCTGTAGCCGAAGCATCCTTCAATACGGTGAAACTCTCGATATCGTTAGGGTTGACAAGAGAAAGAGGGTTGTTCACACCCTTTGTATCATTGTTATCCATAGGCATACCGTCGATAACAATCAGTGGTTTATTGCTTGCTGTCAGAGAAGCACCACCACGAATAAGAATCTGTGCACCTTCACCAGGAGCACCCGTTGAAGAGCTAACGTTTACACCGGCAATCTTACCCTGGATCATGTCCTGAGCAGAAGTAATAATACCATGGTTTTTGGCATCTGGCTTGAAGGCAGTAACCGAACCCGTTAAGTCGTTCTTCTTAGCCACACCATAACCGATGACCACCACTTCGTTCAGGGCTTTGTTGTCATCCTGCAGGGTGACGACAGAGCCTGAGACAGCCGTGATGTCCTTCGGCGTCATGCCGATGTAGGTGATGGTGAGTTTTGTTCCTGCGGGAACGTCGATCGAATAGTTACCGTCCATGTCGGTGATACCTACGGTCTTACCATTGGCGGTAATGGTAGCGCCCATGATAGGTTCGCCGGTAGCATCCTTCACATTACCGGTGATTTTACCGGACTGTGCGAAAACAGTAGCTGAAAGAGCTAAGCCTGCGGTGATGGCAAGCGCTCTAAGCGGCATTTTAAATCTTACCTGCTTCATCATTTTGGTTTTTAAGTTAAAACTTTATCGTTGTTTTTAGTTATTCACTATCAAAGCCCTTTGAAAGACTTTTCACGATGCAAAATTATAGAACTTTTAATATGCGTGCACTTTTTTAAAGCCAAAAACGTTAGAATAGGAGTGCAAACGTTTGCATTCACAAAAGATTTATAAAAGCTTAAGCATGAAAAAAGGTTCGCGCGGTTTTGCCTACTTTTGCACTAGCTTAAAACCTAAGGAATAGACAGCAGATATGGAACAAGACTCACCCATGACAATGAAGGATATTGCACAGGCACTTGGCGTGTCGGTGGCAACGGTGTCGCGCGCGCTGAAGGACAGTCCGCGCATCAGCCAGGAGCAGCGGCAGAAGATCAAGGACTTCGCCCGCAAGCATAACTTCTACCCAAACATGCTGGCCGAGAGCTTGCGCAACAGTCGGCTGAAGGCACCGAAGATCATCGGCGTCATCATCCCGGAGTTCACCCATTTCTATTTCTCGTCTATCCTCTCGGGCATCGAGCAGGAGGCGACGTCGCGAGGCTACATGGTCATGGTGGGCCAGAGCGCCGAGCACTACGACCGCGAGGCACACCTATGCGAGTCGTTCTATTCCCACAAGGTCTGCGGCGTCATTGTCTCGCAGGCAAAGGATACGATCACCTTCGACCACTTCCAGAAGCTCATCGACCATGGCATGCCGCTGGTGTTCTACGACCGCATCTGCACCGGCATCGACTGCTCGCGTGTCGTCGTCGACGACTATCAGGGAGCCTTCAACGCTGTCTCCCACCTTATTAATACGGGGTGCCGCCGCATCGCGTTCTACGGTTCACCAATGACACTGGAGATCTCGAAGAACCGATACAACGGTTACCGCGACGCCCTGCTGAAGGCGGGGCTCCATCCCGATGAGCGTTTCTACCGCGCCTGCGACAACCGCGCCGACGCAGAGGCCATCACGCCCGACCTGCTCTCGCAGGAGGAGATTCCCGACGCGTTCTTTGCCGTCAACGACGACACCGCCATCGGCATCCTCTACAGCGCCAAGCGCATGGGCTACCGTGTGCCGGAGGATATCTCCATCTGCGGCTTCACCAACGGCCAGCGTGCCATCGCCTGCGACCCGATGCTCACCACCGTCGAGCAGCGCGGCAAGCGCGTCGGCGAGGAGGCCGCCAACATCCTCATCAGCAAGGTCGAAGGCGAGCTCCCGATGAACAAGGTGGAAAAAAGAATAGTGAGGACAAGATTAGTGATTAGAGGAACAACAAGATAAACAACAAGATAGTTAACAACATGATTATTAACAACATGATTATTAACAACATGATTATTAACAACGAATTTCTCGAATTTCACAAAGACGGCGCATGATATAATTTCGCAAATGTTGCTTCGCAACAGCCGAATTTCACGAATGCACACTCAATAGGATTAGTGAAATTCGTGAAATTAGTTGTTCTATCATACAAATACTTTAACGAAATGGAAATATTATATCCTGAGTTGTCATACAACATCATCAATGCTGCATTGCAAGTATTCAACGAGCAAGGCACAGGCTTCTTGGAAAAAGTATATCAAGAAGAACTAGGCATTTGTCTTGAAGAAAGAGGTATCAAATATGAGCGAGAAAAGAAGATAGACCTCTTCTTTCATGGACGAAAGCTGTCAACGCCTTATTATTGCGACCTGTTGGTTGATGATAAGATAATCGTTGAATTAAAGGCTACGAAGACATTGGAAGATATTCACCAAGCTCAGTTGCTGAACTATCTTAAAGCTACTGGCTTTCAGCTTGGGATACTCATCAACTTCGGCGAATCTTCGCTGAAATACAAACGATTAATCAACTTGCCTAGGAGACAATGATCATTAACAACGAATTACATGAAACAGAGATACTAACAACGAATTGCATGAAACAGAGATACTAACAACGAATTGCACGAATTTCACAAAGTATCCTGCCTAGTAAAGGATGTGGGATGAATTCGTGATATTCGGCTGTTGCGGAGCAACATTAGAGAAATAATGATCATCGCGCAGCCTTAGTGAAATTCGAGAAATTCGTTGTTATTGAAATGGAGTGTAATCATAAAAGTCAGATACAATGAAAGAAAAACCAAATCTAAGTTTTTGGGGCTTGTGGAATTTAAGCTTCGGCTTCTTCGGCGTGCAGATTGCCTACTCACTGCAGAGCGCCAACATCGCCCGCATCTTTGCTACGCTCGGCGCTGACCCCCACAGCCTGAGCTATTTCTGGATCCTGCCGCCGCTCATGGGCATGATCGTGCAGCCCATCGTCGGCACGCTGTCCGACAAGACGTGGTGGGGACGCCTCGGACGCCGCATCCCCTACCTGCTCATCGGCGTCACCATCGCCGTCATCGTGATGTCGCTGTTGCCCAACGCCGGTTCTTTCGGCATGACCGTCTCTACGGCAATGGTGTTCGGACTGATCATGCTGATGTTCCTCGACACCTCTCTGAATATGGCGATGCAGCCGTTCAAGATGCTCGTCGGCGACATGGTCAACGAGAAGCAGAAAAGCCTCGCCTACTCCATCCAGAGCTTCCTGGTCAACGCAGGCAGCGTCCTCGGCTTCGTCTTCCCGTTCCTCCTCACCTGGCTCGGCATCAAGAACAGTGCTGCAAAGGGCGTCGTCCCCGACTCGGTGATCCTCTCGTTCTACCTCGGCGCCGCCATCCTCATCCTCTGCGTTATCTACTCTGTAGCTAAGATCCGCGAGTGGAACCCCAAGAAATATGAGGAATATAATGGCAGCAAGAAAGAAGACGACACCACCGACGACAAGAGCTCCGGCAACTGGATCGCCCTGCTCCGCCATGCTCCCGCTACCTTCTGGCGTGTCAGCCTCGTGCAGTTCTTCTGCTGGGCAGCGTTCCTCTATATGTGGACCTACACCAACGGCTCCATCGCCGACACCGTTTGGGGCGTCGACATGGCAGACCCGAACCACGTCACCACATCCGCCTATCAGGAGGCCGGCAACTGGGTGGGCATCCTCTTCGGCGTGCAGGCCATTGGTGCCGTCGTCTGGGCCATGATGCTCCCGCGCTTCAAGAGCCGGAAGATGGCGTATGCCGTCAGCCTCATCATCGGTGGCATCGGCTTCGCCTCCGTACCATTCATGGGCGACAAGTACATGCTCTTCATCTCCTTCGCACTCATCGGCTGCGCGTGGGCTGCCATGATGGCCATGCCGTTCACCTTCGTCACCAATGCCCTCCAGGGCTACGGACACATGGGTGCCTATCTCGGTCTGTTCAACTGTGCCATCTGCCTCCCGCAGATCATCGCGGCTGCCACGGGCGGCTCGGTGCTCTCACTCCTCGGCTCCCACCAGTACAACATGATGATCGCCGCTGGCGTCTTCCTCGTGCTCGGTGCCCTGGCTGTCACAGCTATCAAGGAGAAGTAGGGGGATGCAAACGTTTGCATGATTAAAATCAATCCTTTTGCATGTGCATGACGGGCCCGTCCTTATTTATTTAGTAATTTTGACTTCGGAAACAATACACCTAAGTCTATGAATATCAACTTCAATATAGATTATCAGACAAGGTTCGGCGAAGAGATTGTCCTGAACCTTGTACGTGATGGTGAAGTGACTAGTTATCACATGGTGACGCTCGACGGCCTGCGCTGGACCTATCGGCTCACGCTGCCCCGCACCCATGAGACCATCACCTATTATTATAGTGTGGAGAACGGTGGCAAGCCGGCTCGCCACGAGTGGACAACCCTCCGACACCTGTTGGAGCTCAACGCCGACAAGGGCGAGAGCTACACCGTCTACGACCGCTGGAGCGACATCCCGGAGGACAGCTATCTCTACAGCTCCGCCTTTACCGACTGCATCAACCCGCGCACCACGGGCACACTGGAGCCATCAGCGTTCAGCCGCACCGTGCGCCTCATCGTACGCGCACCGCAGCTGCGAAGCAACGAACGGTTGGCCGTCATCGGCGACGCCGACGTGCTGGGCAACTGGAAGGCAAAGCGCGCCGTGCCCCTCACTGAGCACGCTACCAACGAGTGGGTCATCGACCTCGACGCCTCGCAGTTCCCTGAGGGGACGATGGAGTTCAAGTTCGCCGCCCTCAACGAGAAAGAGGATGTCACGCCGCTCTGGGAGACGAGCATGAACCGCACCATCGAACTCCCCGAGCTGCTCGACGGCGATGTGGTGGTCTACGACCTCGACCAGGCGTTCTTCCCCATCTACGACGAGAAGCTTGCTGGCACACTCGTGCCCGTGTTCTCCCTCCGCTCAAAGGACAGCTTCGGCGTGGGCGACTTTGGTGACCTGCGGAAGATGATCGACTTCATCGCCCTCACCGACCAGCGCGTGCTGCAGATTCTCCCCATCAACGACACGACCATCACACATACCTGGACGGATAGCTATCCCTACAGCTGCATCAGCATCTTTGCCCTCCATCCACAGTATGCCGACCTCACACGTCTGCCCGCCATCAAGGACGAGGCAAAGGCCGCGAAGTTTGAGGCGCTGCGACAGGAGCTCAACGGCCTGAAGCAGATCGACTACGAGCGCGTGAACAATGCCAAGATGGACTATCTGCGCGAGCTCTATGCCCAGGAGGGCAAGACCGTGCTGGCATCGAAGGAGTTCAAGGCCTTCTTCCAGGAGACCAGCCAGTGGCTAGTGCCCTACGCTCAGTATTGCACGCTGCGCGACAAGAACGGCACCGCCGACTTCAGCCAGTGGCCCGACCATCAGACATGGGACGAGGCCGACCGCAAGGCACTGTCCTCACCGCGTACGAAGGCTTATAAAGAGGTGGAGTTCTGGTACTTCCTGCAGTTCGTCCTCAACACGCAGATGGCCGACGTGCACCGCTATGCGCGTGAGCACCATGTCATCCTCAAGGGCGACATCCCCATCGGCGTCAACCGCTATAGCTGCGACGTTTGGACGGAGCCACGTTACTTCAACCTCAACGGCCAGGCCGGTGCGCCACCTGATGACTTCTCGGTGAATGGACAGAACTGGGGATTCCCCACCTACAACTGGGACGAGATGATCAAGGACGGCTGCCAGTGGTGGGTGCGCCGCTTCCAGAATATGGCAAAGTTCTTCGATGCCTACCGCATCGACCATGTCCTCGGTTTCTTCCGCATCTGGGAGATTCCCGGCGACGCTGTGCACGGACTGCTCGGACAGTTTGCGCCCGCTCTCGGCATGACCAAGGAGGAGATCGAGGGCTACGGACTGCCCTTCCATGAGCATCAGTTCTGTGACCCGTTCATCGCCGACTGGGTTCTCGACCGTATGTTCCACGAGAAGGCCGACTATGTCAAGGAGCATTTCCTCAACCACGACCACGACGACATCTGGCGCATGAAGCCGGAGTTCGACACCCAGCGCAAGGTGGAGGCTTACTTTGAGAAGGCCAAGGCCGACAAGCGTGCCGCAGAGAAAGGCAAGGAGAGCCTTGATGAGGAATTGAAGCAGATGGACTACATGCGCGACGGCCTCTACGCCCTCATCAGCGACGTACTCTTCGTCCGCGACCGCAAGGATCCGGGCAAGTACCACCCGCGTATCTCCGCACAGTTCGACTTCACCTACGAGGCACTGTGGGATATGGACAAGGGCGCGTTCAACCGTCTCTACAACGATTATTTCTATCGCCGCAACAACCAGTTCTGGTATCGTGAGGCGATGAAGAAGCTGCCGCGCCTCGTCGAGGCTACACGCATGATGGTCTGTGCCGAAGATCTCGGTATGGTACCCGACTGCGTCGCCTGGGTGATGCAGGAGCTCCGCATCCTCTCGCTCGAGATACAGTCGATGCCGAAGGATCCGCACGTGCGCTTCGGCCACCTGAGCCGTAACCCCTACCGCTCCGTCTGCACCTTCTCCAGCCACGACATGCCAACGCTGCGGCAGTGGTGGGACGAGAACATCGAGCGCACGCAGGACTACTACAACTCCATGCTCTACCGCGGTGGCGCTGCACCTCATCCCCTGCCCGGATGGCTCGCTCGCGACATCATCAGCCGGCAACTCACCTCGCCGTCGATGCTCTGCATCCTCAGCATCCAGGACTGGCTGGCCATGGACGAGCGCCTGCGCCTGCCCGACGCCGATGCCGAGCGCATCAACATCCCCGCCAATCCACATCACTACTGGCGCTACCGCATGCACCTCAACATCGAGGACCTCATGACCGACAAGGAGTATGTGGAGAACGTGAAGGAGCTCATCAAGCAGAGTGGGAGATAGAATGTAAGGTTGTTCGCTGTCAGGCTGTTTGGCTTATGAAGCCAAACAACACCCAACAGCGAACAGCATGAGGAATTAATAAAGTTCAATGTTCAATGTTCAAAGTTCAAAGTACAATCATAGCGCTGCTCTTCCCCCTCGCTCTTTCGGCCCAGGAGGTGAAGTCGCCCGACGGCAATGTCGCCGTGAAGTTCTCGCTGACGGGTAATGGCGTGCCCACCTACGAGATGTCGTATAAGGGTCGCGCCGTCGTGAAGCCCTCCCATCTGGGCCTCGAACTGGCCAAGGACAAGCATGCCTCAAAAGGTCAGGACGAGACCAGCCTCATGGATGGCTTCACCGAGACCAACCACCGCACGTCGACCTTCGACGAGACGTGGACGCCCGTCTGGGGACAGTACGCCAAGATCCGCAACAACTACAACGAGTTGGAGGTGGACCTCAACCAGGCTTCGTCCAAGCGCAACATCGTCATCCGCTTCCGTGTCTACAACGAGGGCATGGGCCTCCGCTACGAGTTCCCGCAGCAGGAGTCGCTCAACTACTTCGTCATCAAGGAGGAGCACACGCAGTTTGCCATGACTGGTGACCACACCGCCTGGTGGCTCCCCGGCGACTACGAGACGCAGGAGCAGGAGACGGAGGAGTCGAAGCTCTCCGAGATCCGCTCGCGTTTCCACGATGCCGTCAACTGGAGCAACTCGTCCATCGGCGTCTTCTCGCCCACGGGTGTGCAGACGTCCCTGCAGATGAAGACCGCCGACGGTCTCTACATCAACATCCATGAGGCTGCCTGCATCAACTATGCTACGATGCACCTGAACCTCGACGACAAAACGATGACGTTCGAGTCGTGGCTCACGCCAGATGCCTCGGGCATGAAGGGCTACATGCAGACGCCTTGCCAAACGCCTTGGCGCACGGTGATGGTCAGCGACGATGCCCGCACGATGCTGGCGTCCAGCCTCATCTACAACCTCAACGAGCCCTGCAAACTGGAGGACACCTCCTGGATCCATCCCGTGAAGTACTGCGGCGTATGGTGGGAGATGATCGTCGGCAAGAACTCGTGGAGCTACACCAACGAGTATCCCAGTGTGAAGCTCGGTGAGACAGACTACAACAAGGCGAAGCCCAACGGCACCCACGGAGCCAACAATGCCGAGGTACGCAAGTACATCGACTTCGCTGCGGCCAACGGCCTATCGGAGGTCCTCGTCGAGGGCTGGAACGTGGGCTGGGAGGACTGGTTCGGTCATCAGAAGGACTATGTCTTCGACTTTGTCACACCCTACCCCGACTTCGACATCAAGGCGCTCAACGACTATGCCCATTTCAAGGGCGTCCGTCTGATGATGCACCACGAGACCTCGTCGTCGACGCTCAACTACGAGCGTCATCTGGAGAAGGCCTACACGCTGATGAATAAGTATGGCTACGACGCTGTGAAGAGTGGCTACGTGGGCGACATCATCCCACGCGGCGACCACCACTACTCGCAGTCGATGAACAACCACTACCTCTACTGTGTGCAGGAGGCCGCCAAGCACCACATCATGGTCAACGCCCATGAGGCTACGCGTCCCACCGGTATCGCCCGCACCTATCCTAACCTCGTCGGCAACGAGTCGGCACGTGGCACGGAGTACGAGGCGTTCGGTGGCAGCTACCCCAGCCACACCGTTATCCTGCCGTTCACCCGTCTGCAGGGCGGTCCGATGGACTATACGCCAGGCATCCTCGAGACACAGCTCAAGACATGGAGCGATAACCCCTCCTACGTCCACACGACGCTCACTGGTCAGCTCGCCCTCTACCTCGTGATGTGGGGCCCGCTGCAGATGGCTGCCGACACGCCGGAGAACTATGCGAAGTACAATGACGCCTTCCAGTTCATCCGTGACGTCGCCGTCGACTGGGACGACTCGCGTTACCTGGAGGCCGAGCCCGCACGCTACATCACCGTGGCACGCAAGGCCAAGGGCACGGACAACTGGTTCGTCGGTGGCAAGTGCGATGAGCACGGTCATAAGTCGGTCGTCAAGCTCGACTTCCTCGACAAGGGACGTAAGTACGACTGCACCATCTACGCCGATGCCAAGGGTGCCGACTATGAGAAGAACCCGAAGGCATACACCATCACCCACCGCACCGTGAAGCGTGGCGACACCATCAAGCTCACCGAGGCACGTGGTGGCGGCTTCGCCATCAGTCTGCTGGCAAAATAACCAGCCCCTCCCCCGCCCTTCGGGCACCCCTCCCCTGCTTCGCGGGGAGGGAAAAATAACAGAGATAAACAAACCGGCGGGTGTTACGCCCACCGCTCTTTGTCTTTCCACGTCAAAGGAATAACCAGAAACAACCCCTCATGTTGAAAAACATCTTCATTTCCGCCCTGGCGCTCATCGGCTTCACCGAGCGCGCCTCGGCACAAAACCTCTTCGATGAAATGGTCTACTCTCCCCAGCAGACCATTTTCCATTTGAACGCACCCACGAAGCCCACTGTCCGCATCTACGCTGACGGCGAAGGCGGCACACCCGTTAAGACCATCAAGATGAAGGCCGACGGCACAAACCGCTGGAAGGTCGTCGTCCCCGGCGACCTCAAGGGCAAGTTCTACACCTTCGACCTCGTCAAGGCCAAGAAGGGCCTGTCCTCCTCCACCGAGACCGCCGGCACCTTTGCCAAGGCCGTCGGCGTCAATGGCCACCGCGGCGCCATCATCGACATGCGCGATACTGACCCCGAAGGCTGGTCCGCTGATGCATCTCAAAGTTCAAAGTTCAAAGTTCAAAGTTCAAAGGACCTTGTTATCTACGAGATGCACTTCCGCGACTTCTCCATCTCCACCTCCTCCGGCCTGCGCCATCATGGCAAGTACCTCGCCCTGACGGAGCCGAAGGCCATCGACTACCTGAAGGATCTTGGCGTGACGGCCATCCACATCCTGCCATCCTTCGACTATGCGTCGGTGGATGAGGCCAATCTCGCCCGCCCACAGTACAACTGGGGCTATGACCCGCTGAACTATAACGTCCCCGAAGGCTCCTACGCCACGAACCCCTACAATCCCACGGTGCGCATCCATGAGTTTAAGGAGATGGTGCAGGCGTTGCACAACGCCGGCATCAAGGTCATCCTCGACGTGGTCTACAACCACACCTTCGACATCAAGGGTTCAGGCTTCCAGCGCACGTTCCCCGATGTTTACTACCGCAAGAACGCCGATGGCACCTATAGCAACGGCTCCGGCTGCGGCAACGAGACAGCCTCTGACCAGCCGCTGATGCGTGAATTCATGCTCGAGAGCGTGAAGTACTGGATTCAGGAGTATCACATCGACGGCTTCCGCTTCGACCTCATGGGTGTGCACGACATCGAGACGATGAACCTCATCCGCGAGGAGGTCAACAAGATCAATCCCAACATCTTTATATATGGTGAGGGTTGGAGCGCCGGCGCCTGTGCGCTCGATGGTGACAAACTTGCCACGAAGGCACACATCCCGCAGATGCCAGGTATCGCCGCCTTCAGTGACGACCTGCGTGACGCGCTGCGCGGACCGTTCAGCGACGACACGAAGGGCGCCTTCCTCGCTGGGCTGCCAGGTTCGGAGGAAAGCCTCAAAGCAGGCATCGCCGGCATGATTGCCCATCCGCAGGTAGACTACTCGAAGGTGAACTATAGTAAGGAGCCGTGGGCAAAGGAGCCGACACAGATGATCAGCTATGTCTCTTGCCACGACGACATGTGCCTCACCGACCGTCTACGCGCGTCCATCCCTGGCATCAAGACGGATGAATTGATTCGTCTCGACCAACTCGCACAGACCGTCGTCTTCCTCTCGCAGGGCGTGCCGTTCATGCTCTCGGGTGAGGAGATGCTCCGCGACAAGAAGGGTGTGCACAACAGCTTTAACTCACCCGACAGCATCAACCACCTCAACTGGAACAACCTCCAGCAGTATCCGCAGGTCTACCAGTACTATAAGAACCTCATCCAGCTCCGCCGCGCCCATCCCGCCTTCCGCATGGGCAAGGCCTCACTGGTGCAGCAGAACCTGACGTTCCTGCCCACGCAGTCCTGTCTCGTCGGCTTCCACCTCAATGGCAAGGCCGTCGGCGACAGTTGGAGCGATATCTATGTCATCTACAACAGTAACCGTGAGGCTCGGGGGGTGACCCTCCCCGATGGCACCTACTCCATCGCCGCCTGCGACGGCACTATCAACGAGGCTGGCCTCGGCGAGATGAAGGGGGGCACCGTCACCGTCGACCCGCAGTCGGCCCTCATCCTTTTCAAGAAATAATTTCCTTTTTTATCAAGAATTTAAGAATTATGGAATTATTCTTAAATTCTTGATAAAAGCAACCTCTAAATTCCAGATAACAATGAAACGCTTTGGATTAATTCTTATCATGTTCATGCAAATGATGATGATGAACGCAGCAGTGAAAATCACCCGCATCGAGCCTACCGACTGGTACGTCGGCATGAAGGACGCGTCGTTGCAGCTGATGGTCTACGGCCAGGGCATCCGCGACGCTGAGGTAACGACCAACTATCCCGGTGTAGCCATCGACAGCCTTGTGCGTCTTGACTCGCCTAACTACCTCTTGGTGTACCTTAACCTCAAGGGTGCACAGGCCGGACAAATGACCCTGAACTTCCGCCTCGGCAAGCAGACGAAGAAGGTACCTTACACCCTGAAGAACCGCCAGATGGCAGGCGAGGACCACATCGGCTTCTCCAACAAAGACGTGCTCTACATGCTCATGCCCGACCGCTTCGCTGATGGCAACCCGAAGAACGACGTCATCAAGGGCATGCAGGATGAGCTCTGTAACCGCGACGAGCCATCGCTGCGCCACGGTGGTGACCTCGAAGGCATCCGCCAGCACCTCGACTACTTCAAAGAACTCGGCGTCACCGCTTTGTGGTTCACTCCCGTGCTGGAGAACGACCGCCCTGCCGACGAAGGGAAGTACAGCACCTACCACGGCTACGCCGCAACGAACTACTATCGTGTAGACCCCCGTTTCGGCACCAACGACGACTATAAGCAACTCGTCGCAGACGCCCATGCCAAAGGCTTGAAGGTCGTCATGGACATGATCTTCAACCATTGTGGCGACTACCACCCCTGGCAGAAGGACGCTCCGTCGAAGGACTGGTTCAACAATCCCAACTATGGCCTGCAGACCTCGTATAAGCTCACGCCAGTCCTCGACCCATACGCTTCGAAGGTAGACCTCGCCGAGACCGTCGACGGATGGTTCGTCTCCTCGATGCCTGACCTCAACCAGCGTAACCCCCATCTGATGAAGTATCTCATCCAGAACTCGGAGTGGTGGATTGAGACCGTCGGCATCGACGGCATCCGCATGGACACCTATCCCTACGCCGACCGCGAGGGTATGGCCGAGTGGATGAAGGCGCTCGACAACGAGTACCCGAACTTCAACACCGTCGGCGAGACATGGGTCACGGAGCCGCAGTATACCGCTGCATGGCAGAAGGACTCGAAGCTCTCGAAGACCAACAGCTATCTGAAGACCGTCATGGACTTCGCCTTCTACGACCGCATCAATCAGGCCAAGCGCGAGGAGACCGACGACTGGTGGAACGGCTTCAACCGTCTCTACAACAGCTTCTGCTACGACTACCTCTATCCGAACCCCTCCAGCGTGATGGCGTTCATCGAGAACCACGACACCGACCGTTTCCTCGGCAATGGCAAGGACTCCACCGCCTTGAAGCAGGCGCTGGCCCTGTTGCTCACCGTGAACCGTATCCCGCAGCTCTACTATGGCACTGAGGTGCTGATGAACGGCACGAAGGAGGTCACCGACGGCAATGTGCGTAAGGACTTCCCCGGCGGATGGCCTACGGATAACCATAACTGCTTCACTGCAGAGGGTCGCACGAAGGCCGAGAACGCGATGTTCCAGTGGCTCAGCAAACTGCTCCATTGGCGGCAGGGCAACGACCTCATCAGCTCGGGCAAGCAGACACAGTTCATCCCTTGGAAGGGTGTCTACGTCATTGCACGCACGAAGGGCGACCATGCCGTGCTCACCATCCTCAATGGTAAGCGCTCAGAGGCCACCCTGCTCGTGAAGCGCTACACTGAGGTCATCGGCAACCACGCTACCGCCCGCAACGTCATCACCGGCCAGACCGTCGACCTATCCAAGGATGTGAAGCTCGCACCGCGCGAAGCCCTCATCGTGGAGT
>ERZ1032009.155-NODE-155-length-15709-cov-11.812061_pt1 | contig 15709 bp, 13 predicted proteins | sample MGYA00516700_ERZ1032009 | MGnify/ENA primary metagenome ERZ1032009 (study PRJEB33719, sample SAMN04261292) | wastewater metagenome | biome: rural village; feature: human; material: feces | host: Homo sapiens | place: El Salvador | collected 2013-01-14 ...
ATATAGCTTTCATCATCTTCTTGTTTTGAATCAATTTCCCATAACACGGATTCTGCTGTTTTTTCATCTTTTAATGCCTGTATCAAATCCTGTTTTGTAAAATCAAGCCATTCTGATATATTATGTTTTGTAAATTCTTTTTTATAAACTTCGGCTACCTTTCGAGTATCTTTATTAAACTTTCTACATGGCACTTCAAGCTTTCCAAACCCCCTGTTTTTATTAGCCCCCAAACGAATTCCATCGTGCATCAATCCAATAATTAACTCTTGTACCATGCGTTCTAAACTGTTTTCATCATCACTTTGACGAATGGTCAACATAAAACAGCAAACTCCCTGAGCACCTGTTTCAATTGCCTGCATATCATATTTTGCACATGTATCAAAGGAACATCCGCAGATGTCTATATACATGAGGGCGGCTCAGTTTGCTCCTTTCGCGGCATTGACAGGTCATGAATCGGCAATCATGGAAACTGCAAGAATAACAGACTCCCAGATAGAGCTGGACGAAGAAGAGAAAAGAGTTCTGGACACGAAACTGAACCTGCTCCGTGAGCATATTAACGAACAGCCACAAATCAGTGTGACCTATTTCATGCCAGATGAAAGGAAGTCGGGCGGTTGCTATCAGACATACACAGGCAGACTTCGCATAATAGATGATTATGAACACAAACTCGTAATGATGGACGAAAAGGAAATCATTCTCTCATCTATTTTGAAAATAGATTATCCTTAAAAAGATATATCACCAAAACAAAAATGCTCCACTATCATGATGATAGTCGGAGCATTTTTGAATTGAATCAAAATCCTTTATTTACTTTACAGCCATCTTATAAATACAAGTGTGGGTGTATTTCTGCTTTGGACGAAGAACCGTTGAAGGGAACTCCTTATGATTTGGAGAGTCAGGGTACATCTGAGACTCAAGAGCAATGGCAGAACGAGCACCTGTATAAACCTGAAGACCAGGATGATCATTCCATACCTCAAGCACACGACCAGACTCTGGAGAATAGAGAGTTGCAACCTTCTCTACACCTTTCTTTGCCTTGTGGGTAACACAGAAGTTATTGTCATACTGCATAACCTTTCCTTCTGGAATCTCCATCTTCTGACCGAATGGGAAGAAACCACCCTTGAACTGCATCTGACGATCACCTATACGGCATCCACTCTTGAAATCGTATGGAGTGCCAGCTACATCAAGGAACTTACCCGTTGGAATACCATCCTGAGTAGTCTCTGTAATCTTGTCAGCCTCAACATAGAGAGTGTGATTCATAATATCCCCTACTCCAGTTCCGTTGAGGTTGAAGTATGAATGATTTGAGAGGTTCACAACAGTTGGCTTATCGGTTGTTGCCTCGTATGCAATAGACAATCCGTTATCATCCGTGAGAGAGTATGTGAGAGTAGTTGTGAGATTTCCTGGGAAACCGTCAGCACCATCAGGAAGAACACACTTCAGCACAAGTTTCTTGCTATCGCTACTTACAACATCCCATACAATACGATCAAAGCCCTTGTTTCCTCCGTGAAGGATATGCTCACGGGCATTCTTTGTAAGGTTGTATTCCTTGCCATCGAGAGTGAACTTTGCATTGGCAATACGATTAGCGAAACGACCAAGTGCAGGACCTACCATACCGAGGTTAAAGTTCTGATACTCACGTATATTATTGTAGTGCGTAACAATATTAGTGTAGTTACCGTTACGGTCAGGAGCAAGCATAGAAACCACGAAACCTCCATAGTTGGTTATCTGCACAGTCACCTTATCGTTAGAAAGAGTATAGAGGTCAACAGCCTTTCCGTCGATTGTTGTCTTGAAGGCAGCTGCATCAGCCATAGGGATTACAGTCTTGCCAAGAAGAAGATCCTCGAAAGCCTTACTGCGCTTGTCCCATGTAGAGAAATCCTCAGCACGAAGGATCTTAGTGCCAGGGAGAGCAGTCTCACCAACGAAGAATGCACAAGACTTAATCTTTCCTTCTGAAACCAGACGATCAGCAATATCATCAGCACCACCAACCTTAAACCAGCTCTCAGAAGTATCGTTCTTGCCAATGATGAGAGAGATTGTAGGAGCATCCTGACATCCTGCAGAATGATAAACGGCAGTACCCTCACCATAGTTGTATGTCACAATACCATGCTTCACATTACCAAGATCTTTTGTCTGTACCTTTGAAATGCTGTATTTGAAGCCCTTATCTGGTGATAGATACATATTGTTAGGGTCAGCCACCTTCATTCCATCCACAACAAAGCAGTATTTGAACGTGGTATTAGCCACATCACTAACCTTCACGCTCCAAATGCCCTCTGCATCTTTCTGCATAGCAATAGGCTCTGCAAGAAGTTCAGATTCAAGTTGTACGGAAGTAGCCTCAGGAGCCTTGAAATTGAAAGTCACATCCTTTTCAGCATACTCAGGAGATACTATCTGCTTTGGGAACAGACGAGCCATCACGCTTGGAGTGAACTGCTGTTCCTTACCTGTCTTTGCAAGTGTTGGCTGTGCATTATCCATTGCCTTCTTTGAAGCCTCTGGGTTAAAGAGAAGCTGAAGGGTGTGGTTGAGGAAATACTTGGCGTTCATCCAAGTATGACCAAACTTGTCATGCGTGTATTCCTTTACACTGCGAATGCCCTTCTTGTCAAGGAACTCGGTATAGTCACGAGCATTTCCATAGAGGAAATCATCAGTTCCAACGCCAAGCCAGAAGAGATTAATCTTGCTGTTTGTTTCCTTTGCGTTGTCATATACATTAGGAATATCCGTTGATGTAAATGAGCTGTAAGAACAGAGATAAGAGAACTTATCAAGATTTGAAAGACCATTGTAAAGTCCCTGATTACCACCACGAGAGAAACCGCCGATTGCACGATGCTCACGGTCGTTTATAGTGCGATAGGTAGATTCAATATATGGCATGAGGTCGCCAACAAGGTCGTTGCTGAACACATCATTTCCGAATCTTGTAGCAGGCATAGCATCAGTTGGCTGTGCAGGAAGGAGTTTATTAGGATTACCGTATGGCAACACCACAATCATCTCCTTTGCCTTACCCTCTGCAATAAGGTTATCAAGGATATAGTTCACACGTCCAACCTTATAATATACCTCCTCTGTATCCGTAGTTCCACTTATGAGATAGAATACAGGATAAGTCTTATTTGGCTCTTTGTAATATGATGGTGGAAGATAAACAAGTGCGTTATTAGTATAGTTCAGGCTCTTAGAAAAATAGTTCACGTACTCCATGCTTCCATGAGGCACGTTCTTTATATCGTGTGGAAGGGCAGTCTTTCCAGGAATCTCCAAAAGACTGTTCTTGAAACCCTCATTAGGGAAATACTGATCACATTGAGGATCCATGATGCTGACACCATCAACCACAAAATTGTATGGGTACATATCAGCAGCAGCAGGACCGAGCGTAACCGACCATAAGCCAGTCCTCTCATCCTTCTTCATCTCGTTTCTTCCGGCAAACTGCACGTCAACGCTAACACTCTTTGCCTTGTTGTTACGATATTGGAAAGTGACAGTACCGTCTTCGTTTACCACTGTGGATTTGTAGGGTCTCATTGGCATCTGGGCAAAGCTATTGGAGAACACTCCAAGAGTCAAAGCCATTACCAGTTTAAATTTCAAATTCATTTTTACCTTTTGTTTTAGTTATTCGCTATTAAATATTCCATGCAAAAGTACAAATAAATTTGATAACACAATAATTTATTACGATTTTTTAAGCATATCAAGCAACAAATGACAGACAAAGTAACAATCCTCAATTAATAAGTTACAAATACCTCAAATTCTTCAAAACACAAAGACGCAAAGGCACAGATTTATGGTGTATATTTAGGTCCGTTATAAAACCGTTGTAAATCCGTTCCCAGAATTGGGGGGAAAAATAAAAGAAAAAAGGAAACAGATTTATCCGATGTATCGATTTAGCTTTAAATATCTCAAGGGAATTGAGTTTCCTTGATAAGGAAACGGCGTAAGCAAAGGTTATATCGTGATTTTCTAAGTGTCACTTTGTCACTTTGTCACTTTCGGACATAAAAAACGCTCCATTACGAAACGCCTTTATCAATACAGAATGCTCTGTATCTTTGTGGCTTATTGTTTCTGTACGAAACATGAAGCCAGATGCTATTTCCGTGACTCTCGCAAATACACTCGTCAAAGTCGCACATCAACATGACGTACCCTTGCCAATCCAGACATTTTTGCCAATCGCTACATCTTACATCGGCTGCAAAACCATATAAGTGATTTGAATTGTTTGCACCTCCTACCGCCATATTCAAGGCAGAACAACGGAATCCCGAATTGATGTGCAAAGGTTCTTTTGCAAATTTCCGCAGAGGTTCAAGAATCTGTTTGCAGAGCACACGAAGGTTTTCAACCGCCTCATTTGAAGGCTCGTTCTTAATACCAAGTTTGTCCGCAGTTGAACTACGGACAAACTCGTTTAACTCAAAATGTTCAGTCAATCTCATGGTATCAGTATTTTAGATTACGTTAAATCCTGTAAGGATTGTTGTGAGGGCTGTCAGAATGGCATTGATTATGACAGACCATTTATTTTTGCTGTTCATTTGTCTTTCTCTTTATTATGTTAACATAGCTCTCGACACCGAGAAATGTTGCACATAGGATTAGCAATTGAGCAATAAGCACGAGTACCGAAGGGTCAATCACGCCCTTTGGCGGTATGATAAGAGCGGCACAGGCAAAAGCGACTGCGCAAAGGAAACTCGCTATTGCAATAACTTCTTTCATAAGCTACAAGACCTTTTCGGTGAAACCACCGAAAAGGTCATAGTTTAGAGCGAGTCGTTACCGCCACCATTGAGTGGATCATTGCCACCGCCACCATTACCACCGCTTGCTCCGCCTGTGCTTTCGCCATCAGGAGAGAGGAAAGCTTCGGTGCTCTGACCATAGCTTGACTTGGAGAGGTTGTAAGCCGTATCACCCTGATGCTCTCCAAGGAGAGTGTCATTGTTGGCGATGAGAGACTGAGAAGAAACGAGGGTCTTACCGCTTGACTTGCGAGAGTGAACCCAACAGAAAGCGCCTGTGATTGCACCCGCATGGGCAAGCATACCGTCAGCAACCTTGAAGCCTGCTGCAATCACAACTGCGCTAAGCAGAGTTGTGTCGGCTGCATCAAGAATCACCTTGCACGCACGGAACTGGCAGTAAGGGAAGCCAGTCTCGGCATTGGTCTGCTGAATTACCTCAAAGTACGAGATCTGATCACCGTACTTGTAGTCTGGGTTGTTCTGGACAACTGCCTGTGAGAAATCAGCAACGGTTGTGGTAGAACCGATTGAGAGAGAACCAAGAGCGATGTCGGTGCTGATGTTTGCGCCTGTGCCCGTTGTCACGATAGCAGGGAGCGAACCCTGAGTAATCTGATAAGGAGCAGCCACGCACGCACCGCCAGCAACTTGCTGCTTGGTGAGATAGACCGGAGTCTTCTGCATGTTCATCTTCATAAACATGTTGAAGTCAGAAAGCCCTGCTGCCTTGCTCTCGAATCCACGATTGAGAAGTGGACGGATGCCTTTGTACATCGCTACGATGTTGTTCCAACGAGTACGGACACGCATCTGTGCGTCAGTACGAGGATTGGTCATCTGAGTAATCTTCTCAGAGACGATAGTAAAGCCGTTTACCTGCTTGAAGGTGAGGTCGCCGATTGAGCCAACCTGCTTACGGAGAAGTCCTGTAAATTTTGCCATAGGTCTGAATTTTTATTTAGTGATACAAAAATGATATTATGTCTTTTTCATGGTTCTTTGCTGATACAAAGCATACACTTTGCTACGCAAAAAGTTGTGCTTTTCTCAGTAAGGAGAGGACGAGAAGAGCAACAGAAGAGCAGCTCTGGACTTCCTCACGTGTGCAAAGATATGAAATATTTGAGGATTGTGCAAATATTTCGTATGTTTTTAACATCGTTTAACTAAAGAAAGTGACAAAGTGACAAAGTGACACTATTTTCAAGCCATACCGATGAAAAATTTACATTATTTATTTACGCGCGAACCTTATTATAAAGTAAATAGATTTGATACGTGTTGCATAACGTGTCACTTTGTCACTTTGTCATTTTGGTTTTATAATTCATTATTCCGAATCATAACCACCTCGAAATGTTTTAAAACTCCTTCCTTTTTCGTTTTTTTTTTTTTTTTTGCAAATGTTTTGCGTAAAATCACTAACTTTGCACTCGTTAATCAATTTATCAACAACTAAAAACAATTTTTTATGTTAAACCTAAAGGGAATTATTTCCGTTATTGACCCAGTTCAGAGCGGAACAAGCAGAAGCACAGGCAAGCCTTGGATTAGTCAGGGCGTAGTAATCATTCACAAGGATTTCGAGGGCACGGAACACTCTCTGGCTATGAAAGCCATTAACCAAGAAACCGTTGATGCCCTGAAGGAACTGAAAATTGGCGACGAGGTTAATTTCTCAGTCGGCATAGCTGCAACCGCAAGGGAATGGAAAGACCCAGACGGATTTGTTCAGGTTTTCCGTGGAAACGATATGTTCATGCACCACGTGGAAATAACCACATTCTAACTCATTTACTATTCACGAATATAGCAATACAAGAAAATGAAGAAACCCGAAGTTACAAGATACTACGTTGCACGCAACAAGAACGGTAGCGTGTTTCTCTTCAACAATAAGCCTGTCAAATCGGAGAAGCAAGGTTTTTGGAAGATTGACGGCAGACCTTCGGCTGAAAACCTAATGCTGCTTCTGAAAGGTGCTCTCACTATGCCAGAAAACGGTCCAGTCACACCACATTGGGAAGATGACGAACCTACGTTGGTCACGCTGGCTCTTATCCCATACGAGTCGATAGAGCCAGAACTTGTCACCGAGATAAGGATTCTTACACGCTAATATTTCCGTCTCTCTTATACCATGAAGAGCGGAAAAATTCAAACTCTATCAAAACGAAAAAACCATGAAGAAAGACAATAAGAAGACGACAAAGAAGACGGAGGACGAAAGCACGTTCACACGCTTCGGAGCGTTCGACTGGATGTTTGAATGTCCTACCATAACAGGCGATCATTCTGCCTACAGTACTCACCATTGCACCGTTACCGAGGGCGAGGGCTATCTTCGCATAAAGCCACATCGGACAAACGGAACGGCACGACAGACAAAGTTACAACGTACCATCAACGAGATTGCACATAACAACATGAACGGCTCTGTGTTTTTCTCCCCTGGTCGTTCGCAAGTGCAGATAACTATGTCATTTCAGCGAGGAAGCGAGACCGCCGACAATATGCACAAGCTGATTGACGAGCTATGCCCTGAGAACTTCGCCTTGATGATGATTGAGAAGGAGGAAACGCTATGGTAGGCATAGGCAAGGTTAATGCGCCTATTGTGCCATGCACAAAGGCATTGTTCTACGAGGCGGTGCAGTCGAAGTTCGTGCAAGACACGTGCGACATGATCAAGCGACTGCAACAGAAGGCAAAGGACGAACCGATGCGTGCCGACTGGGCGAAAAAGTGTATTGCACAGGCAAAGAAATCTTTGCCGTGCATCACTCCGATGGCTACTTTCAAGGACAACAAGCGAAGTAATGCAAATGCAATACCTTCGGGATTGAATATGATTGACGTTGATCACGTTCAAAATCCTGCGGAACTCTGGGAAGCCATAAAATCGAGGGAATTGCCATACAAGGTGGGACTTGTTCATATCACACCCTCTTCATTCGGATTGCGCATAATATTCGTTCAGCCAAAGGGGGTGTCAATCGCTGATGCTCAAAAGAAGATGGCAGAGGCTTGTGGTGTGGTGTATGACGAGGTTACGAAGGATATGGCTCGATGCTCATTCCTCGTGCCGTTTGAGTATATTCTATTAATTAACGATAAAATTCTTTTCGCAGAAAATGAGAATACCGCTAATGATGATAGTGCGCAGCTACCGAAGGGTAACGGCACGAATGGGGCGCAACAACATGACGAAGCCCGTAAGGCTGAGCCTGTGGCAACAACTGGCGATAAGGTGGAAGAGGCTCAGGATGTCAGAGAACCGCGTAAGGAATTCCCATCCCTATTCAAGGGCATACCGTATGCGGAAATACTTAAATCACTCCTTTTCGCTATGGGGTTTGACGAAACGCCTACTGAAGGAGAGCGCAATAGTGCTCTGTACGCTGTTTGTCGTCATCTTCGTTTTATCTGTGATTTTGATGTTGATTTTCTGTGCTCTGTACTGCCTGATTGGGGCTTGCCAAGCGATGAAGTCCGTGCTACCGTGACGAGTGCCGTGAATAGCACACGCCCTGCGATGATGACTTCATTAATGACACGAGTGCTGAAAGGGCTTGCCCCTCAGTATGCCCTTGCAAGCGAGGAATACACCGCCGACTGGGGGTTCATAGTCAAGCCACAGGGACTTATTGACGAGTTTGTTCGCCTCCAACCCGACTACTTGAAAAATCCGTGCTATCTTGCGTGTATGGCTTGCCTTGCAACCTTGCTTTCACCCATAAGAGGCAGAGGCATGAACGGCGAAAAGATTGCCCTCAACTTCATGGTTGCTATTTCTGCGCCACAGGCTACAGGTAAGAGTTTCATGAAGCGAGTGTATGAGCAAATCTGTGCACCTATTCAGAAAGAGGACGAACGCCAACGCAAGATAATGCGTGAAATGGAGAAGGAGAACAAGAAGAACGCAAACAAGGAGGATTATGACCCGAAAGAGTTTGAGGGTGCTATCCGATTGTTGCCGACGAATGTTTCTAACCGCATACTCGTTGAGCGAATGGATAAGGCAAAGAGCCAACATCTTATGATATGTGCCGAGGAAATTGACTCTATCACGAAAGCGGAGAAATCGGGCAAGTGGAGCGAGAAATCTGATATCTACCGCCTTGCCTATGACAATTCGCTTTGGGGTCAAGACTACGCAAGCGAAAATTCATATCATGCGGTTGTCCGTTTGTATCTGAACTTGCTATTCTCTGGTACTCCTGCTGCGGTTAGCCGTTTCTTCAACGACATTGAAAACGGACTGATAACCCGATTCCTCTTCTGCGATTTGCCCGACACTTTTGGTCAGGAGCGACCCACGCGCCTGTTTATGGATGAAGAGACGCGCCAGCGAGTAGATAAGCGACTGGAGCAGATCTATCTCGCAATGAAGAGTGCAGCGGAGGACGGAAACGAGATAATGATGGACACGCGCCAAATGGTGGACGATGTGCACACCTACTACGATGAGGTTCAGCGCAGAATGTATCTCGTGAATCAGGAAGACCCAAGCCGTGACCTTGCACGAAGAAGATATGCCGACTATGCGGTAAAGATGATGATGATTGAAACATGGTTGAATGATGGTGTTTATACCGAGGAAATCAGAGACCGAGTTTTAGGAGTTATCAACTATTGCACAGAGCAACTTCTGGCACTTCATGGCGACGCTATAAACAAATCGCTGAACGAGAGCACACAGGCGCACGAGGAAGCGAAAAAGCGTAGCAAGAAGAAAGATTGTCTGTTGAATGTTCCTAACCAGTTCACGACCGAGGAATTTACCGAGGCGTTGGAACAAATGGGGCTATCAAGAGGTAGTGGGCACACCTATTTGTGCCGACTATTGAAAGGCGGTTTGGTTCGTAAACTTCGCCACGGAGTCTATGAGAAAACGATGACCGATGAACAGGGTTAATAAGGAATATATATAAGGTTTGGAAAGATGTTTTTTTATGATTGGTATTTATACATGTGGTGCTCACACAATACTCCGTTTTTACCAACCTATTCTTTTCACCATGATTAACACTTGAACACTTCTCTCTACAACGGTTCGTTGTGAAACGCGCCGTTTTATATCTTAGCAGTAATATTAGTAGTATCATTCATACGATCGACCTTGCATAGTCTTTATTCCATGAATTCACTCAGTTATTAATTAGGGTATTAAGCGGTTCGTTGTGAAACGAGCCGCTTTTTATATCCGAAAGTGACAAAGTGACAAAGTGACACTTCGAAAATCACGGGGGAGACTTACGACATCAAACAAAAGAAGTTCAAGGGCTATTCCTTGAACTTCTAATTATTAATTGTTTTCTATCTGATTCAGCATCTTGAAGGTTGCCTTGATGGCGGCTTCCGTCTGGTCGGCATCGAGTGCGCGAGTGCGGATCACCTTTCCGTCAAGCAGTTTCCAAGTGATGACCGTCTGAACGAGGGCATCGGTACGACCACCCGGTGGGATGGTGACGGCATAGTTGAGCAAATCAGGCAACTTACGGTCAAGGTTATCGCGATAGATGCGACGGAGTGCCTTCACGAAGGCATCATACTGACCATCACCTGTGGCATCACCATAGAACTCCTGTCCGTTGATGCTCACCTTGATAGACGCAAGCGGTTTTATACCGTAAGAGAGGCTGACCATATAGCCGAGGAGCTTCACGTTCTCGTCAGGAGTATCGTGTTTCAGAACATCGGAAACGATGAAAGGAAGGTCTTCGGGGGTAACGACAGACTTACGGTCGCCAAGTTCGGTGATACGCTGCGTTATCTTCTTCACCTGCTCTGGAGTAAGCTCAAGACCGAGTTCCTGAAGGTTCATTTCGATATTTGCCTTGCCCGATGCCTTGCCAAGCGCATACTCACGCTTTCTGCCGAAACGCTCAGGCACAAGTTCGTTGCAATAGAGCTTGTCCTTGTTGTCGCCGTCAGCATGAACGCCTGCCACCTGAGTGAAGACATTCTCTCCAACGATTGGCTGGTTTGGTGCCACGACAACACCCGAATAGCTCTCCACGAGGCGACTGATATCATTGAGCACATCTTCCTTGATGGAGGTCTCAACGCCAAGATGATCGTGAAGGATTGCCTGAACGGATGCGAGAGGGGCATTGCCACAACGCTCTCCGAGTCCGTTGACCGTGACATGAACGCCTGATGCGCCTTCGGAAACCGCTGCCATAGTGTTACTTACGGCAAGGTCATAGTCATTATGTCCGTGGAACTCGAAGCGGAGGTCAGGGAATCGGCTCACCATCTCACGGAAGAAAGCACCCGTCTGCATCGGGGTGAGCACACCGAGGGTATCGGGCAGCATGAAACGCATGATTCCGCAGTCCTTGAGGGAATCTATCATGTGATAGACATACTCAGGACCGTCTTTCATGCCATTGCTCCAGTCCTCAAGGTAGATGTTCACCTTTAGTCCTTGCTCGTGCGCATATTTGATAGCCTCCTTGATATCAGAAATATGCTCATCAGGAGTGCGCTTGAGCTGCTTTGTGCAATGTTTCTCAGAGCCTTTGGTAAGAAGATTTATGACAGAGCCACCGCATTCCGTAATCCAGTTGACTGAGCGTCCACCGTCACAGAATCCGAGCACCTCTACCCTATCCAGCATACCCGCACCCTTCGCATAGCGACAAACCATTTTCACGGCTTCTTTCTCGCCCTCGCTGACACGTGCAGAGGCTATCTCTATACGGTCAACATTGACGTCACGCAACAGCATACGCGCTATCACGAGTTTCTCATGAGGAAGGAATGAAACGCCGTTGGTCTGTTCTCCATCGCGAAGGGTGGAGTCCATTATTTCTATTTTGTTGTGCATTAATTAGCCTAACCAAGCCTTCCCAAAGGGAAGGATGTTTTATAGTAACAATTGTCTTACAGGTTTCCCTTTATGCGAAAAAATGTATATCGCATCCCTCCCTTTGGGAGGGCCTGGGTGGGCCTTACTTATTCTCAAACGCTTCGATCTTATCCTTATTAGCAAGGAGGAAGTCGATGTCGTCATAGGCATTCATCAGACAGTACTTCTTGTAAGAGTTGATCTCGAAGTGCTCTGACTTGCCAGTTGTAAGATTTGTAACGGTCTGGTTTGGAACGTCAACCTTCACCTCTGCCTGTGGGTTAGCTGCGATAGTAGCGAAGAGTTCGAGCTGGAACTCACGGCTAACGATTACAGGAAGCACAAAGCAGTTGAGGAGGTTGTTGCGGTGGATATCAGCGAATGAATTTGAGATAACCACACGAACGCCATAGCCAGCAATAGCCCATGCTGCATGCTCACGAGAAGAACCAGAACCCCAGTTCTGACCACCAACGATGATCTCGTGGATGCCCTTCTTAGGAGTCTCAGAGAACTCAGGCTTGTTCATTACGAAGTCAGCAATTGGCTGATTGTTTGCATCGTAACGAAGGTCGTGCATGAAGGCATCGCCATAGAACTTAGGATCACGTGTTGTGAATGCAAGATAACGTGCAGGGATGATGTTATCTGTATTGTTGTTGTCAATCTCGATAGGAATACAAGTTGACTGGATTATATCGAATTTTTCTTTTGCCATAAGAGACCCACCCCCATACCCCTCCCATAAAGGGAGGGGAGTAGTTTGTATTTCTCCCGGATGGGTAGGAGCTTTAATATTTTTTACAATGATACCCTTAGTCAAAAAGGACTAACCATTCCCCTCCCTTTATGGGAGGGGTCAGGGGTGGGTCTTTATAATTTACGTGGATCTGTAATAACGCCTGTGATAGCAGATGCAGCAACTACGAGTGGAGATGCGAGGACGGTGCGAGCGCCAGGTCCCTGACGACCAACGAAGTTACGGTTACTTGTAGAGATAGAGAGCTTGCCAGCAGGCACCTTGTCAGGATTCATTGCAAGACATGAAGAGCATGAAGGGAGACGGAGCTCGAAACCTGCCTCTTCAAGAATCTTGTCGATACCCTCATCAATGATCTGCTGACGAACGAGCCAAGAACCAGGAACGAGCCATGCTACAACGCTGTCAGCCTTCTTCTTACCCTTGACAACAGAAGCGAATGCACGGAAGTCCTCAATACGGCCATTGGTACAAGCACCGAGGAAGCAGTAGTCAACAGGTGTGCCCTCAAGCTTCTGTCCTGGCTTGAACTGCATATAGTCGAGCATGTCAAGGAACTGAGTCTTGTCAGCCTCGCCAATCTGCTCAAGTGTTGGGATGCACTCGTCGATAGCGATACCAGCACCAGGGTTTGTACCGTAAGTGATACGTGGAGCGATGTCCTCGGCACGGTATGTTACCTCCTTGTCGAACTTAGCATCAGCATCGCTGTAGAGCTTCTTCCACTCCTCAACAGCCTTATCCCAGTCAGCACCCTTTGGAGCGTACTCACGACCCTTGAGATAAGCGAATGTTGTCTCGTCAGGAGCGATAAGACCTGCGCGTGAACCCATCTCGATAGAGAGGTTGGAAAGTGTCAGACGACCTTCCATAGACATATTGCGGATAGCACTACCAGCATACTCAACGGCATAGCCAGTAGCACCAGATGTTGTCATCTGAGCCATGATATAGAGAGCAACGTCCTTGGCGGTGGTTCCCTTTGGAAGCTCACCCTCAACGTTGATGCGCATTGTCTTTGGCTTTGACTGAAGGATACACTGAGAAGCCAATACCTGAGCAACCTCAGAAGTACCGATACCCATAGCGATAGCACCTACGGCACCGTGGGTAGAAGTATGTGAGTCGCCACATACGATTGTCATGCCAGGGAGTGAGAGAGCCTTCTCAGGACCAACAACGTGAATGATACCGTTGTCCTTTGTGCCCATAGCGAAGTGCTTGATGCCAAACTCCTCGCAGTTAGCCTTGAGGGTTTCAACCTGCTTGCGACCAACTGGGTCATTGATTACCTCCTGCTGATCAGAAGGAGTATTGTGGTCAGGCATAGCGACAACATGTTCAGGACGGAAAGCCTTGATACCCTTATCGCGGAGAGTGTCGAATGCCTGTGGTGATGTCACCTCATGTGCATAGAGACGATCGATATACAACTGTGTAGGACCATCTTCCACGTTCTGTACTACGTGTGCGTCCCAGATTTTGTCAAATAATGTTTTTGCCATTTTTAGTTTTTATCTAAATTTGTTTATTGCGTCAATATATGCCTCTACGGAAGCGGTCACGATGTCCGTATTGGCTGCGAAACCGAAATATGTGTGTCCGTCGAACTCCACGCTCTGGTGTACCTTTGCGAGGTCGTCAGAACCCTTAGAGATAGCCTGAATGGTGAAGTCCTTCAATGTCATCTCACGACGGATGATTGACTTTAGTGCCTTGATGGCAGCATCAACAGGACCATTGCCAGAAGCAGCTGCCTCGAAGTGCTCGTTTGCAATCTGGAGACCGATGCTTGCAACGGAGCGTGTTCCCTTTCCGGCTGTAACCTGAAGGTAGTCAAGCTTCACGTTGTGCATCTCCTCACGCTCAGCACCAGCGAGTACGAGGATATCATCATCAGTAACCTCCTTCTTCTTGTCGGCAAGCAAGAGGAAGTCAGAATAAATCTTGTCGAGCTTCTCACCTTCAACATCCACACCGTTGATATGGAGACGATGCTTGAGGGCTGCACGACCAGAACGAGCTGTCAAAACGATGCTTGCCTCGTCAATACCAACCTCCTTTGGATCCATGATCTCGTAGGTAGAAGCATTCTTCAACACACCATCCTGATGAATACCAGATGAATGTGCAAAGGCATTCTTACCAACGATAGCCTTGTTTGCCTGAACTGGCATGTTCATCAAAGAACTTACCATACGGCTTGTAGGATAGATCTTCGTGGTGTTGATGTTAGTATCAATGCCAAGATCTGGGTGTGTCTTGAAGATCATTGCAACCTCCTCAAGAGAAGTGTTTCCGGCACGCTCACCGATACCGTTGATTGTAACCTCCACCTGACGAGCACCACCAAGCACACCAGCAACGGTGTTGGCTGTTGCCATACCGAGGTCGTTATGACAGTGGGTAGAGAGGATTGACTTTCCTGCTGCGAAAGCATCAACATGCTCGTAGAGGTACTTTATCTTCTCATGATACTCATTAGGAATACGGAAGCCTGTGGTGTCAGGAATGTTGCAGACAGTAGCACCCGCCTTTGTTACGGCATCAATGACACGAGCAAGATACTCGTTGTCTGTACGACCAGCATCCTCTGCATAGAACTCCACGTCCTCTACATAGCGCTTTGCATACTTCACGGCACGAACGGCACGCTCGATGATCTCCTCTGGTGTGCTGTTGAACTTATACTTGATATGTGAAGGGCTTGTACCAATACCTGTGTGGATACGGCCACGCTTAGCAAACTTTAGTGCTTCAGCAGCAACATCGATATCCTTTTCTACGGCACGTGTAAGTGCGCAGATGGTTGGCCATGTAACAGCCTTACTGATTTCTACAACTGAATTGAAGTCGCCCGGTGATGACACAGGGAAACCAGCCTCGATTACATCAACACCGAGAGCTTCGAGTTGCTTTGCCACCTGAATTTTCTCAACGGTATTCAACTGACATCCTGGTACCTGTTCACCGTCACGCAGTGTGGTATCAAAAATATATAATCTGTCGCTCATATTAATTATGAATTACTAATTACGAATTACTTATTTACCTTTTTACCTTCCTGCCCCATCGCACTCCGGCTCCCTCCCTACGGGGGAGGGCGGGGGGAGAGGCCGCTTCTAACAGAAAAAAGCCTTCTTCACATCCCGGCAGGAAGTGAAAAAGGCTCATAATATTTTTTTCATCATTATTACCAGCACACCTTATCACTTCCCGCTTGGCGGGCGAAAGGAGCAATCGTCATGGATGCAA
>ERZ1032009.156-NODE-156-length-15661-cov-5.983404_pt1 | contig 15661 bp, 10 predicted proteins | sample MGYA00516700_ERZ1032009 | MGnify/ENA primary metagenome ERZ1032009 (study PRJEB33719, sample SAMN04261292) | wastewater metagenome | biome: rural village; feature: human; material: feces | host: Homo sapiens | place: El Salvador | collected 2013-01-14 ...
ATGCGCAACAGGGCGGCGATCTGGCCAAGGTTCTGCTCGGCGACTACCACCTTATTATATTTATGTAGCACGTCCGGCGTGTTCTTCGGCAGCGGGTTGACATACTTCAGCTGTGCCAGCGCTACCTTGTGTCCATGGCGGCGCAACTCCTCCGTGGCAGCGAGCAGATGGCCGTAGGTCGATCCGAAGCCGACGATGAGCAGTTCGGCATCGTCCACGTCGCCCTCCACCTCGAGGTCGGGCACGTCGATGTTGGCCACCTTTTCGTAGCGCAGCCGGTCCATGAGGTTGTGGTTCTCCGGCTCGGTGGAGATGGCACCGGTCTCACCGTCCTTCTCCAGACCGCCGAGGATGTGGGTGTAGCCCTCTTGTCCGGGCACGGCCCAGTAGCGCACCTTCGTCTTCGGGTCACGCTGGTAGGGGGTGTAGCGGTACTTCTGCTCCTCGGTGACGCGGTGGGGATGGATCTCCGGCAGGTCGTTGATGTTGGGTAGCTTCCATGCCGACGAGCCGTTGGCGATGAAGGCATCGGTGAGCAGCACCACAGGCGTGAGGCGCTCCAGTGCGATCTTCGCAGCCATATAGGCGGCGTCGAAGCAGTCCGTAGGACTTGTTGCGGCGATGACGGGCATCGGGCTCTCACCGTTACGGCCGTAGAGCACCTGCAGGAGGTCGGTCTGCTCGCTCTTTGTCGGCAGACCTGTCGAGGGGCCACCACGTTGCACATCGATGATGACCAGCGGCAGCTCGTCGATGACGGCGAGGTTGATGGCCTCACTCTTCAGACAGATGCCGGGGCCAGAGGTCGATGTGCAGGCTAGGGCGCCCGCGAAGGCAGCGCCGACGGCGCTGGCGCATGCCGAGATCTCGTCCTCTGCCTGTACGGTGATGACGCCCATCGACTTGTGTTTCGACAGCTCGTGCAGGATGTCCGTGGCGGGAGTGATGGGGTAGGAGCCGAGGTAGAGCTTCATGCCGGCGCGCTCGGCAGCCGCCATGAGGCCGTAGGCCGTGGCCTTGTTGCCGGTGATGTCCATGTATCGTCCGGGTTGCTTTTGCTTCGTCTCGATGCGGTAGGTCGATGGTGTGGAGGCGTGGGTGTTGGCACCGTAGTCGTAGCCGGCGTTGACGACCTTGATGTTCCACTCTGCGATGCCTGCCTTCTTGGCAAACTTCTCCTTGAGGAAGTTGGCCACGAGGTCGAGGTCACGGTTGAAGAGCCAGCAGATGAGGCCCAGCGCAAACATGTTGCGGCTCTTGAGCACGGTCTTCATGTTGGCACCCTCGTCGGCGAGGTTCTTCACCATCTTCGTGATGGGGCATGCGACGACACGGTCGGGGTCGATGCCGAGCTCGGCGAGGTAGTCGTCGCTCTCGATTTTCGCCTTCTTCAGGTCATTGGGCCCGAAGGAGTCAGTGTCAATGATGATCGTTGCCTGCGGCTTCGCATAGCGGATCTGCGTCTTCAGTGCTGCGGCGTTCATGGCCACGAGCACGTCGCATTTGTCACCCGGCGTGTAGACCTTTCCCTCGCCGATGTGCACCTGGAAACCGGAGACACCTGTCAGCGAGCCTTGCGGAGCGCGGATGTCTGCGGGATAATCCGGAAACGTCGAGATGCCGTTTCCGACGGTTGCCGATACTGTTGAGAAGATGTTGCCGGCGAGCTGCATGCCATCTCCGGAGTCGCCGGAGAATCGTACGACGACGTCCTCAAGCTCTTTCACTTCTATTCCCTCTGTTGCCATAAATGAGATGTTATATGTTCTTATATAATATGTATACGCTTATCTTACAGGTTTTGGTTACTAGCCAACGGCAAAGATACGTTATCTTAGCGACATGAGCAAGGGGAATGGCGCTTTTTTTTTAGGTTAATAAAGCAAAAAGGCATCAGTACAACGCCCTTGTCACAGCAGTACAACATGTTTGTAGGCGAGTACAAGAATGTTGTACTCGCCTACAACGCCGTTGTACTGCCGCTTATCGGCTAGTATTTGAACGACGAGCCGCCGAGGAACTCTCGCAAAAGGCTTGTTGGCGGGATGTCACGGTTGGGTATGGGCTTGATGTACTTGAGGAACTTCCTCAGTCGGTAGGCCTCGGAGTATTCCTCACTGTTCTCCGGCACCTGTTCCAGCAGCGGCTCGGCCTGCTGCTTGATGACCGCTAGCTCGAAGAGCATGGCGGTGTTGAACACTGCGTCGGCATTCTCCTGATAGGGGAAGATCCACTTGTTCTCGCCCGCCCGCACCGATGGCCAGCGGTGGATGGTCTCCTGTGCGTTGACGCCGCGGTACTTATAGTCGCGGATGATGCGTCGCAGCAGGCGGTTGTCCGTCGTGGGGATATAGTTATGGTCGTCGAGGAGGATTGTCGTCAGCGCGGAGGCATAGACGCGGAACTTCATCTTCTCCGGTATCTGCGCGGTGAGCTCGGGGTTCAGGGCGTGGATGCCCTCGACGACGAGGACGTTGTGGTCGTTCATCTGCAGGCGCTTGCCACTCTTCTCGCTCTTGCCCGTCTGGAAGTTATACTTCGGCAGCTCCACCTCCTCGCCACGGAAGAGGGCGTTGAACTGCTCGTTAATGAGCTTCAGGTCGAGGGCGTAGATGCTCTCGTAGTCAAACTCCCCGTTCTCGTCCTTCGGCGTGCGGTCGCGGTCGACGAAGTAGTCGTCCAGCGAGATCTGCAGCGGCTGGATGCCGTTGGCGAGGAGCTGGATGCTGAGGCGCTTGCACGTCGTGGTCTTTCCGCTTGACGACGGTCCTGCGAGGAGCACCAGTTTGATGCCCTGCCGCGAGGCAATCTCGTCGGCGATCTGCGAGATCTTCTTCTCCTGCAATGCCTCGGAGACATTGATGACATCCGTGGCATGGCCCTTCATCACCAGTTCATTGAAGTCGCCGACGGTGCGGACGCCGAGGATCTTCTGCCAGCGGTGGTGCTCCTTGAAGATCTCGAACATCTTGTCCTGATGTGTCATCTCGGGCAGCACGCCGGGGTTCTGCTTGTCGGGGATGCGGAGGAGCAGGCCGTCGAAGTATTTTTCCAGTCCGAAGAGGTAGACCTTCGACGTGTTGGTCAGCAGCGAGCCATAGTAGTAGTCGACATAGTCGTCGATCTGATAATAAGTGGTATAGAGGCTACCATAGCTGCGCAGGAGCTTCACCTTCGCCTCGTCGCCCTTCTCCTCAAACATCTTGATGGCGTCCTCCGTGGGCACCTCGAAGCGCTTGATGGGTATCTTTGCGTCGATGATCTCCTGCATCCGCCGGCGGATGGCATCGACGACGACGAGGTCCACCGGTCGTCCGATGTGCAGGTCGACGAAGTAGCCATTGCTCACGGGGATGTCGATGACCACCTCCGAGCCTGGGTAGAGGTCGTGGACGGCCTTGCTGAGGACGAAGAACAGCGTGCGCGTGTAGTTGCGCATGGCCGAGGACGCATGGAGGTCGAGGAACTCCACATCTTTATTATGGTAGACGCGGTAGTGGAGTCCTTCCACTTTATTATTAACCTTACAGCAGACGGGACCGTAGTCCATCTTGAGGCCGGACAGCGAAAAAATCTCAGAAAGTGTGCTTCCGATGGCCACTTCTAGAGTTTTTTTATTATTTTTGCAACGGATTTGTAACACCTGTTTTATCATCGAATGGGTTTTGATTCTTCTTTTGGTTGTGATTTCATTGCGCTGGTAAAGTTAGTGAATCTCGGCCAAAGTCCCATGTGAACTAAAGATAAAAAAGATAAAATAATGGGAACTGCAGACTATTTGAACATCTTCTTCAAGATCGTGGGCTCGCTGGCCCTGCTGATCTACGGTATGAAAGTAATGAGTGAGGCACTCCAAAAGATGGCCGGCTCACAGTTGCGACATGTCCTTGGTGCCATGACGACGAACCGTTTCACGGGTGTCCTGACGGGAACGATGCTGACGTGCGCTGTGCAGTCGTCGTCGGCCACTACGGTAATGACGGTGTCGTTCGTCAATGCGGGTCTGCTCACCCTGGCGCAGGCCATCTCCGTCATCATGGGTGCGAACATCGGAACGACGCTGACGGCGTGGATCATGTCGTTGGGCTTCTCCGTGGACCTCACGACGTTTGTCTTCCCCGCATTCCTCGTGGGCATCTGCCTCATCTATTCGAAGACACGGCGCTACATCGGCGACTTCCTCTTCGGTATCTCGTTCATGTTCTTCTCGCTGGTGCTCCTCAACGGCGCGGGCAACGACCTCCACCTGGCAGACAACCCTGCGGTCATCCAGTTCTTCAGTTCCTTCGATACCAACAGCTACCTTACTATTATTATCTTCCTCCTCATCGGCACACTGATCACCTGCATCGTGCAGTCGTCGGCAGCCGTGATGGCCATCACCATCATGCTCTGCTCCACTGGTGTGCTGCCAATCTACCTCGGCATCGCACTGGTGATGGGTGAGAACATCGGCACCACCGTCACCGCCAACCTTGCGGCCCTCGGCGCGAACACCCAGGCACGGCGCGCTGCTCTGGCTCATCTGCTGTTCAATGTCTTTGGTGTGTTCTGGGTGCTCTGTGTGTTCTATCCGTTCATCAACATGATTTGCGGGTGGGTTGGCTACGATCCTGCACAGCCTCATCAGCTCACGCGTGAGCAGCTGCTGGTGAAGCTCCCTGTGGTGCTGGCTGCGTTCCACACGACATTCAACGTGACGAACACGTTCATCCTCATCTGGTTCATCCCCGTGATAGAGAAGATCGTCTGCCGCATCATCAAGCCGAAGCCGAACAAGGACGAGGAGGACTTCCGTCTGCGGTTCATTCAGAGTGGCATCATGAAGACGCCGGAGCTCTCCGTCCTTGAGGCACAGAAGGAGATCCAGAGCTTCGCCGAGCGCATCCAGCGGATGTTCGGTATGGTTCGCGAGCTGCTGGGGGAGACCAACCAGGACAAGTTCGTCAAGCTCTTCTCGCGTATCGAGAAGTATGAAGGCATCAGTGACAATATGGAGGTGGAGATTGCAAACTACCTCGACCAGGTCAGCGATGCCCACCTCAGTGACGAGACGAAGGAGAAGGTGCGTGCAATGCTGCGTGAGATCTCGGAGATCGAGAGCATCGGCGACAGCAACTACAACATTGCCCGGACCATCAACCGGAAGTTCTCGGCAAAGGAGCAGTTCACCGAGAGCCAGATGGACCATATCCATCAGATGTTCGAACTCACCGATGATGCGCTGTCGCAGATGAACTCGATGTTCAAGGACCGTCGCGAGAATCTCGACGCGAACCTGTCGTTCAATATTGAGAATGAGATCAACAACTATCGCAACCAGCTGCGCACGCAGAACATCACCGACATCAACAACCACGAGTACGACTATGCTATCGGCACGATGTACATGGACATCATCCAGGAGTGCGAGAAGCTCGGTGACTTCGTGGTGAATGTCGTGGAAGCGAGAATGGGAGTTAAACAGGAGGAAGCATAACCTTCTTCCCGCCCACCAAAGGCGGGCGGGAAGATTCACTCATTCATCTTCCTCCACACATCGAGGAACTGCTGGTGGGGCATCTTGCGGTCGTAGCGCACCTTGACGCCTGCGTCGTGGAGCACGTCGTAGGCCTGGTCGGAGATGTAGTCGGCATAGACCTCGACGACACCGCCTTCCACCATCATGCGGGCAGCGGAGCGCCCGACGGCTTTCACGGCCATTTTCGACTCGAGCAGGAGCTCGGGTTCATTCGTCATCAAGTTGTAGAGACGGCGCACGCCATGACCGTCAAATGTTCTCACAGCACCTTCGTGCAACACGACGAGGGTGCATTGTTCAGTATGTAGCGTGTCAATGAGTTCTTGCATCATAGGACTTTCAGGTTTTATAGGTTCTTGATATCTGTGACAAATATACGCAGAATTTGCCAATGATGCAAGAGGTAGAGGCATAAATAATGCAAAAAAGCTGTTCGCTGTTAGGGGTGTTTGGCTTGATAAGCCAAACTGTCTAACAGCGAACAGCGTTATGGCGAGATGTTTATCTCACAAATCATTCCCCTCCCCTGGGGGGGGAGGGGTTAGGGGAGAGGCTACTTATTCAGTTTCCACGTCACCCCGTCCTTCGTGTCCTTGACGATGAAGCCGGCGGCGGTGAGGGCGTCGCGGATGGCGTCGCTGGTGGCCCAGTCCTTGGCGTCCTTCGCCTTCTGGCGCAGGTCGAGGACCATCTGCATCACCTTGCCGAAGGCCTCCTCGCGGGCATCGTTGTTGCCACCCTTGTTGTCCGAGAGGCCGAGGATGTCGAAGGTGAAGAGGTGCATCACCTCGGAGAGCTCACGCAGGTCGTCAGTGGAGATCTTCGTCTGGTGGTCGACGAGCTGGTTCACCAGGTGGCAGGCCTCGAAGAGGGCGCTGATGACGAGCGGCGTCTGCAGGTCATCGTTCATCGCGTCGTAGCAGCGCTGGCGGAGCTCGGCGACAAACTTATGTGTCTCTGGCTGCGAGCCTTTCGAGGCCACGATGCGGTCGAGGTCGCCGATGCCACTCATCAGTCGCTCATAGCCCTTCTGTGCTGCCTTCAGCGCGTCGTTGGAGAAGTCGACGGTGCCACGGTAGTGGGCGGAGAGGATGAAGAAGCGGATCGTCATCGGTGTGTAGGCCTGTTCCAGCGTGGGGTGGTTGCCAGTGAAGAACTGCTCCAGCGTGATGAAGTTGCCGAGCGACTTACCCATCTTCTGGCCGTTGATGGTGATCATGTTGTTGTGCATCCAGTAGTGCACCATCTGGTCGCCCTGAGAGGCCACGGCCTGCGCAATCTCGCACTCGTGGTGCGGGAAGATGAGATCCATGCCACCACCGTGGATGTCGAAGTGGTTACCGAGGTACTTCCGTCCCATGGCCGTGCACTCGCAGTGCCAGCCGGGGAAGCCGTCGCTCCAGGGCGATGGCCACCGCATGATGTGCTCGGGCTGCGCCTTCTTCCACAGGGCGAAGTCGGCCTGGTTACGTTTCTCCGTGGTGCCTGCCAGCTCCCGACTTTTATTAATAATGTCGGTGAGGTTGCGGCCGGAGAGGATGCCGTAGTGGTGATCCTTGTCGTACTTCTCCACGTCAAAGTAGACCGAGCCGTTCGACTCGTAGGCATAGCCGTTGGCGAGGATCTCCTTCACCAGCTGCTCCTGCTCGATGATGTGGCCCGTGGCATGCGGCTCAATGCTGGGCGGCAGCACGTTCAGCGCCTTCATCGCGTCGTGGTAGCGGTTGGTGTAGTACTGCGCGATCTCCATCGGCTCGAGCTGCTCCAGCCGTGCCTTCTTCTCGATCTTGTCGTCGCCCTCGTCGGCATCGTGCTCGAGGTGGCCCACATCGGTGATGTTGCGGACGTAGCGCACCTTGTAGCCCAGATGCTGCAGGTAGCGGAAGAGGACGTCGAAGGTGATGGCGGGACGGGCGTGGCCCAGATGCGGGTCGCCATAGACTGTCGGACCACAGACGTACATGCCCACGCGTCCTGGCGTGAGCGGCTTGAAGAGCTCCTTCTTGCGGGAGAGCGTATTGTAGATTAATAAGTTCTGTTCCATGTCTTCAATTCAAAATTCATAATTCAAAATTAGACAAATGCAAAGGTAACCTTTTCTTTTCACATTCCGCCTCGCTGAGCGGGATTTTCTGAAAAAAAACAAAGCCCGCCGTTTTGCACTGTCACGGCGGGGGCTCTGCGGCTACCACTGGTCCCACGAACTGGTGTCGTCCCAGAAGCCACGCTTGGCACCGAAGTCATCTTCGTCTTCGTCGCCACTGCCGCTGTTCTGGTTGATGTAGGCATTCACCTCCCCAGGGTTCACCACGATGGAGTAATTGCTTTGGGTCTCTGTTTTGCTATCCGCCCATACCATAGCGGCCGACAGCATGAGGATGGTCATCATCAGAAGCCGACGGGCGGTCGTCAGTATATGGTTAGCACAGTTATTCATCATCTTCGTTTCTCGTTAAATGTTGCGCCAGGGACGTGCAACATGGTGCACACGTGGGCATTATCGAGCCCAGGTTACTAAAAAACTGAGAATATCGTGCCTTTGTATGTTAAAATTGATGATTATGCATCATTTTTGTCCTTTCGTCAAGGTGATCTGTGCGTCGGCGAAGCGTGCCACCTGGTCCAGGTCGTGCGTGGAGAGGAGGATGACCCTCCCCTCGTCGTGGGCCAGACGCTGCAAGAGACGGAAGCAGTCGAGGCGACTCTCATAGTCGAGGAACGCCGTTGGCTCGTCGAGGAGCAGCATGGGTGTCTGCTGCGCCAGCGCCTTGGCGATCATCACCTTCTGGCGCTCGCCATCGCTGAGCGTGGCGACGTCACAGTCCGCCAGCGCCTCGATGCCGACCAGGGCGAGGGCGTCACGGACGATGGCACGGTCGGCGGCGGTGAGACGGCCGAAGAAGCCCGTGTAGGGCTGGCGCCCCATGGCGGCGAGCTGGAACGCGGTGGTGTGTTGCAGGGCGACCTTCTCCGTGAGGGTGACGCTGATGAGGCGGGCGCGCTCCGCCTGCGTCAGTGGCCGCGGGGCATCACCCGCCGCTCCTGCGCTGGCGAGGACCTGCTCCCGGCCGTCGATGCTGAGGACGATTTTGCCGGCCAGCGGGGGCTGGAAGCCGGCGATGGTGCGCAGCAGGGTCGACTTCCCCGTGCCGTTGCGGCCGACGAGGCATGTGAGCTGTCCGCCAACTATGTGGGCAGACAGTCCCTGGGCCACCACCTTCCGGCGGTAGCCGATTGTCACGTCACGCAGAATAACCTCGTTCTTTACTGCAACCATTACACCTTATTTATATATATAACTCAAGTTTTTAACAAAAACCTTTTTCAACTTCAAGTGGTAACTTGAGGTTTAATTTAGGTTTTTGTTTTTAATCCTTGCTTGCGAAAGTTTTGTTCTTTATCCCGTTCAGCGGCCCAGCACTGCCTCGATGGCCTTGATGTCCCGGTCGAAGGCACCGTTGTGCTCGAGCTTCAGCGTGCACATCGCCGCGGCAAAACGGCCCGCCTCCTCGTAGCCCATGCCCTGCGCACGGCACCAGAGGTAGCCCGTGGAGTAGGTGTCACCGCAGCCCGTGGCGTCGACGACGCGGTGGGGCTGATAGGCCGGAATCTCGTAGAAGTGGTCCTCGGCATAGATCAGCGAGCCATAGCTGCCCAGCGTGATGACCACCTCCTTCACGCCCTGCAGCGCCAGCGTCCGCGCCACCGTGCAGGGGTCGCTGCTTTGGGTGATCGTCTCCATCTCGTGCTCGTTGAGCTTGAGGATGTCCGTCATGGCGAGGATCTTCTTCTGGTCACGCCATGCCACGGGGCGCACCTCCTCGCCGACGACCTCGCGCAGGTAGCCCTGCACGTCGATGCTGATGCGGCCCTTCGCCGCGAGGTGCTCCACGACCTCCAGGGGGAAGTCGTCGGCGAGCAGCGTGCCGAGGTGGAACACGCGGGCTTCCAGCGGCCGCACCTCGTCGAGGGTGAATGGGTCGGCCTTCGCCAGCACCCGCTGCGTGCGGTAGTTGGAGTTTTGGCCGTATTTGTTTTCAAAGTATACCGTGTGGCGGCTCTTGTAGCAGACGACCTCCACACCGTCGTCGGCCAGCTCGTCCACGACGCTCATCTGTCCCTCGTCGACCTTTGTGACGAGCTGGTAGCTCACCACAGGCGGCAGCTGCTTCATGCCTTCCGACATATAATAGGATGTGCCGCCAGCCATGTAGACGGTGATTTCCGGGGTGATGATCTTATCGCGGGTGATGTGCCCGATGCAGCAGATATCTTTCATAGGTTCTGAATTTTGCCACAAAAATAACAAAAAAACGCTGAAGGACAAAGCCCTCAATCGAGTATTTTCCTCTCGGCATCTCATCATCTCCCCGTCGCCTTCTGACCCTTACGGTGAGGGCATCGAGTAATTTAAGTTAAATTACAAAGTAATTTAGGTTAAATTACTCAGCAATTTAAGTTAAATTACTAGATGATTTAGGTTAAATTACTAGTTGACTACGCCGTCGAGGGGTGATGAGGTCACTTTGCAACCTAGTTGCAAGGGCTTTTGCCTACCTTTGCACGCAGAAAGAATAAACCAGAACGATATGAAAAAGAAGATTGGAAGAATCATCATTACCGCTGTGCTGCTCGCTGCGGCATGGCTGCTGACGAAGGACTCGGCGATGCCGATGTGGCAACAACTGTGCATCTATCTTGTGCCCTATCTGCTCATCAGCTACGATGTCCTCGGCGAGGCATGGGAGGGCATCATGGACCGCGACCCGTTCAACGAGGACTTCCTCATGGCCATCGCCACCATCGGCGCGTTGCTCATCGGCTTCATCGGCGAGCCACAGCTGCCCGAGGCAGTGTTCGTGATGCTGTTTTTCCAGGTGGGCGAGGTCTTCGAGGACTATGCTGAGGACCGCAGCCGCGACTCCATCTCCCAGATGATGGACCTCCGGCCGGACACGGCGAATGTGGAGCGTGACGGCGTGGTTAGCGTCGTCGCGCCGCAGGACGTCAAGGTCGGAGAGACCGTCGTGGTGAAGCCCGGCGAGAAGGTGCCGATGGACGGCGAGATCATCAGTGGCTCGTCGAGTCTGAACACCGTGGCGCTGACGGGCGAGAGTGTGCCGCGCGACGTCAGCGAGGGCGACGCGATCATCAGCGGCTGCGTGAATCTCAGCGGCGTGCTGCGGGTGAAGGTGACGAAAAGCTTTGGCGAGTCGACGGCGTCGAAGATCATCGACCTCGTGGAGGACGCGGGGGAGAACAAGTCGAAGAGCGAGACCTTTGTGCGCCGCTTTGCGCATGTCTACACACCCATCGTGGTGTTCCTAGCCATCGCCGTGGCGATCCTCCCGCCGTTGTTTGCGGAGAGCTACGCCGCCGCGTTCCCCACATGGCTCTACCGGGCGCTGACGTTCCTTGTCGTGAGCTGTCCGTGTGCGCTGGTGATCTCGATTCCGCTGACGTTCTTTGGTGGCATCGGTGGTGCGTCCAGGCAGGGTATATTAATAAAAGGTGGGAACTATATGGACACGCTGGCGAAGGTCCGGACCGTCGTCTTCGACAAAACGGGGACATTGACGAAGGGCGTCTTTGCCGTGGATGCCGTGCACCCCGAGAAACTTGATGAAAAGGAACTGCTGCACCTGGCTGCCCATGTGGAGCACTACAGCACGCATCCTGTGGCTGCCGCGCTCCGTGCTGCCTACCCTGAGGAGGCTACCGACGACTGTCAAGTAAGTGATGTATACGAACTCTCGGGCCATGGAGTGCAGGCCAAGGTGAATGGCCACAGCGTCTGCGTGGGCAACGAGAAGATGATGCAGACCATTGGCGCTGAGGTTCATGTGTGTCCTCGCTGCAAGGATGCCGTCGGCACGACCATCCATGTGGCTGTCGACGGGCAGTATGCGGGCCACATCGTCATCTCCGACCAGGTGAAGGACGACGCGGCAGAGGCGATTAGTGCCATGAAGAAGTTGGGTGTAGAGAAGACCGTGATGCTCACGGGTGACCAGGAAAAAGTGGGCAAGCATGTTGCCGAGCAGCTACGCCTGGATGAATATCATGCAGGTCTACTTCCTGCTGATAAAGTTGACCATGTGGAGCGATTGCTAAAGGAAAAGGAGGCAGGAAGAAGTCTTGCTTTTGTCGGTGACGGCATTAACGACGCGCCGGTGTTGGCCCGCGCCGACGTGGGCATCGCCATGGGTGCGCTGGGCAGTGACGCTGCCATCGAGGCGGCGGACATCGTGCTGATGGACGACAAACCCTCGAAGATCGCCACCGCCATCCGCATCGCCCGCCGCACGCTCCGCATCGCTGCGCAGAACGCGTGGTTTGCCATCGGCGTGAAGGTTGCCATCCTCGTCCTTGCCACCGTCGGCCTCGCCGGCATGGACCTTGCCGTCTTCGGTGATGTCGGCGTGATGATCCTCTGTGTGCTCAACGCCAGCAGAAGCCTCTCTTCCCCCGGCCCCCTCTCCCCCAAGCTCAGCTAAAGCTTCGCTGGGGAAAGGGGGGAGTAAGTTTGTGAGGCAAGCTATTCCAAGGAGCACTTGGGTTATTTGTGCCCCTTCTTGATGATTTTATCCTCCAGCTCTTTCAGTTGCTTCAAATCTTCTGCATCTGCAAGCTGGGCATCGAGATACTTGCGCTTGGCATTGAAGGCATCGTAGACACCTTTGACATGCTCCTCTGCTTCTGCATTAGATATACGGCCACGCCCTTGCAATATCGGTTTGTCTTGAAAAGTCAAAAGGGAGTCTACGTTCTTCCTCCAGTAATCTATCGTAAGATCTCGTCTACCCTTGACACGTTCTTCTGCAGAAGTGAGGAAGATGTCTACGAGACGGTTGAGAGAGTCAATCTCGGATGGTTGAAGGTAGTTCTTTGCAATGATGATATCGCCTTTGCGGACAATGGATCCTTTCCAGGATGTTAAGCCCATGTTGGGCAACGCTGCATTAGCACGAGAGGAGATGATTTCAGCAGCTGTCAGTTGTGTGACAGCATACAGGAGTTTGTTCTGTGTCTCAGCGAAGAACATCTGAGTAGCCTTGTCTGTTTTGTCGTAATCGCTGCTCAGCGCGAAAAGGTCACGAACCTTCTGATAGAAACGTTTCTCAGAGGCACGGATATCCCGGATGCGAGAAAGCAACTCATCGAAGTAATCTGGCCGACCATCGGGGTCCTTTAGCCGGTTATCATCCATCGTAAAGCCCTTGACGAGATACTCTGTCAGATGCTCTGTTGCCCATTGACGGAACTGCGTGCCGCGAAGTCCACGCACACGGTAGCCCACAGCAATGATCATCTCAAGAGAGTAGAACACAACATTGTAGCTCTTACCATCGGCGGCAGTAGTTAAGAAATTCTTAACTACTGAATCTTTTATTAATTCCTTTTCTTTCAGTATGTTGGCGATATGCATACTGATGTTAGGCTTGGAGGTGGCAAAAAGGTTAGCCATCTGTTGTTGGTTGAGCCATATCTTCCCGTCCTTAGCATATAGTGCTACGGAAGCCTTGCCATCGGCTGTACGATATATGATGATGTTCTGCTCTTGATCCATACCTTTATCCATTCTAACGAATAGCTCTTTAGCATTTATACATCCCTCCCTTTGGGAGGGCTTGGAAAGGACATTTACAGCCCTCTCTCGGCCCAATCGCCTCGGTCGAGGTTGCGATAGCCGATGGCCTCGGCGATGTGCTCCGTCCGCACGTGCTCCGTTCCATCAAGGTCGGCGATGGTACGGGCGACCTTCAGGATGCGGCTGTAGGCGCGGGCACTGAGGCTGAGGCGCTCCATGGCGTTGCGCAGGAGCTCAAGACTCGCGGCGTCGGGCTCGGCATACTGGTGGATCATCCGCTCCGTCATCTGTGCGTTGCAGTGGACGCCCGCCGTCCCCTTGTAGCGTTCTGTCTGGATGGCGCGTGCGGCGATGACACGCTCGCGGATAGCTGCCGACGGCTCGCCGGGCTGTGCCTTCGAGATGTCCTTGAAGGGCAGCGGGGAAATCTCGCACTGGATGTCGATGCGATCCATCAACGGACCACTGATCTTGTTGAGGTAACGTTGTATCTGCCCCGGCGTGCAGACGCAGTGGTGCGTCGGGTCGCCATAGTAGCCGCAGGGACAGGGGTTCATCGACGCGACGAACATGAATGAACAAGGATAGGTGATGGAGTACTTCGCCCGGCTGATGGTGATCTGCCGGTCCTCGAGAGGCTGGCGTAGCACCTCCAGTGTGTGTTTGTTGAACTCGGGAAGCTCATCGCAGAAAAGCACGCCATTGTGCGCCAGACTGATCTCGCCCGGCATGGGGTTGTTGCCACCGCCGACGAGGGCTACCTCGGAGATGGTGTGGTGGGGCGCACGGAAGGGCCGCTGTGAGATGAGTGCCGACTCGCGCTTCAGCGTGCCGGCCACGGAGTGGATCTGTGTGGTCTCCAAGCTCTCGGCAAGCGTCAGCGGCGGAAGAATACTTGGCAGGCGCTTCGCCATCATACTCTTGCCCGACCCCGGAGGACCGATCATGATGAGGTTGTGACCACCAGCGGCAGCGACCTCCAGGGCACGCTTCACATTCTCCTGTCCGCGGACGTCGGCGAAGTCAAGGTCAAAGTTGTATTGCTGGTCGTAGAACTCCTTGCGCGTGTCGACGACGGTGGGCTCAAAGGCCTTCTGGCCGGAGAGGAACTGGATGACGTCCATCATCGTCTCCATGCCGTAGACCTCGAGGTTGTTGACGATGGCAGCCTCGCGGACGTTCTGCTTCGGTACGATGAGGCCTTTGTAGTGCTCGGCACGCGCCTTGATGGCGATGGGCAGCACGCCCTTGGCGGGCTGCAGCTTGCCGTCGAGGCTGATCTCCCCAACCATCATGTATTGATTGAGCTGCTGCGCGTCGATTTGTCCGTCGGCGGCAAGGATGCCGATGGCGAGCGGCAGGTCGAAGTTGCTGCCCTCCTTGCGCAGGTCGGCGGGCGCAAGGTTCACGGTGAGGTCCGCACGCGGGAACTTATAGCCATTGTTCTGCATGGCCGCGGCGATGCGGTCGCGACCCTCCTTCACGGCGGTGTCGCCCAGACCCGTGAGGTGGTACATCACCCCTCGTGAGAGGCTGATCTCGATGGTCACAATGGTCACGTCGAGACCATTGACAGCGGCGGTATAGGTTCTGACTAGCATGGTTGATGGTTGATAGTTGATGGTTGATAGCTGAAGCCTGGCAGCTGATGGTTGGCCTAAAGGAGTTCCTTTAGTTTTGATTCAAGGTCGTTCGTGGAGAGTCCGTGCGCGACAACGCGTCCGTTCTGCAGGACGAGGTTGTCGGGGACGGCGAGGAGGCCCAGGGCGCGGACGGTGCGGCCGTCGAGCATCTGCTCGTCGCAGACGACAGGCCACGAGACGCTGTCGGCGCGAAGAGTGTTACGGCAGTCCACTTTGCTGGCATCGACGCAGAGGCCTACGACTTTCAGGCGGCCGTTGGCGGTGCTGGTGAGGTTCTTCAGGCGGCGGAGCTGGTCCATGCTCTCGAAGCTCCATGAGGCATAGGTGAAGATGACGGCGATGCCACTGGACAGCGATGACGACGAGACGAGGCGGCCATGGATGTCGTAGTCGGTGAACGTCGGCAGCGTGGCGCCCTGCGTGGTGGCCTTCAGCGCCTTCACCTGCTGCGACAGGCGGGCGAGCATGCCGTTGTTGGGCTGCTTCGGCGCCATCAATGCCAGCAGGCGGTCGGCCTCACGGAAGTCCTGCCGCTGGGTGTTGTTGATGAAGTAGTGAGCCACGAGAAAGACGCCGACGGGTGATGCGGGATGGTCCTCGACGAAGGTGGCGGCATACTTTTGTATCTCTACGGGTGAGGCGTTGACGGTCTGCTCCCGAAACTTCGTCATGAGCTCATTGTCCTTTGTGCCCTTGACCTTCATCATCTTCAGGTGGGAGGCATCGCCGTCGATGCTGGCGGTCTTGCCCGGCGAGGCGAAGATGGGCTGCTGGGAGAAGTTGGGGAAGACGAGCATCAGTGTCGACGGATGCTCGCAGTGGATCTCATAGGCAAAGCGGCCGCCCTCCACCTTGATGGTGTCGATGCCGCTGATGGCGCCGTCGACGCTGTAGATGTAGAACTCG
>ERZ1032009.158-NODE-158-length-15583-cov-22.454147_pt1 | contig 15583 bp, 10 predicted proteins | sample MGYA00516700_ERZ1032009 | MGnify/ENA primary metagenome ERZ1032009 (study PRJEB33719, sample SAMN04261292) | wastewater metagenome | biome: rural village; feature: human; material: feces | host: Homo sapiens | place: El Salvador | collected 2013-01-14 ...
AAGAGACTGCTTGGTTGAAAAGAATCGATTCTCAGACGACCATTTGTAAAATATTATGATACACATCATTTGCTTTGCACTCGACATCCCGGAAGATCAAGATAAAAACCTTGAAAGGCTCAGAACGGGAAGAGCAGCGGCAGCACGACGGTCATGACGACACCCATGACGACCTGCAACGGCAGGCCCACCTTCACGTAGTCGGCGAAGGTGTAGCCTCCGGCGTGCATCACGAGGGCGTTGGGCGGAGTGGAGAACGGCGAGGCAAAGCACATGCTCGCGCCAAGGGTCACGGCGAAGAGCATGGGCAACGGACTGACGCCCAGCTCCAGCGAGGCCGACATGGCTATTGGCGCCATGAGCACGGCGGTGGCGGTGTTGCTGATGAACATGGTGAGAAGCGAGGTGGTGAAATACAGTCCGCAGAGCAACGCCACTGGTCCCACATGGCCAAGCGAGGCTACGAGGGTGTGGCTCACCGCGGCCGACACGCCCGTCTTCTCCAAGGCGGTGGCCATGGGCATCATGGCGGCTATGAGCACCACGCTCTCCCAGTTGATAGTCTTGTAGGCGGCATCGACTGAGCGGAAGCAGCCGCTCACCACCATGAGCAAGCCGGCGGCGATGACGGCCGTGACCGGAGCCACGGGTATGATGTCGAGAGCCATGACCAGCACCATGACAAGCATTATCATGCCGGCCAGGGGAGCCTTGTAGTTGAGCGTGACTTTCTCCGCCATCTCCTTTGGCTGCCCTAGGAGCAGCCAGTCGGCCTCGGCGCGGTCAAGACGCATGATGTTCTCCCACAAGCCTTGTATGAGAAGGGTGTCGCCGGCACGCAGCTTTGCCGACGGCAGGTTCTTCGTGATATACTCGTCGCGGCGCTTGATGCCCAAGACGTTGATGTTGTAGTTCTCGCGGAAGGAGGAGTCGCGGAGCAGGCTGCCCACCAAGCGCGACTCCGGCATGACCACTATCTCGGCTATGCCGATGTCGTAGAAGCGGAAAGACGGGTTATTGGCCTTTTCCAACCCTGCCTCCTTGGCAAAGCGTTCCACGTCTTGCCCCTTGCCTTGCAGGTAGAGCACGTCGCCCGACTGTATGACGGTGCCGGGCAAGGGCAAGCGTTGGCTCACGTTGCGCACTATGCCGCCGCGGCGCGACGCCTTGTGGCGTATCTCGAATATGGTCACGCCAAAGCGCGCCCTGAGGTCGAGCCGCGCCACCGTGCTGCCCACTATCGGGCTGGACGGGCCCACATGGTAGGCTCGGACGTCGCCCTGTATCCTGTATTCGCTGACCAGCTCGCCAAGGCTCTTGCCCTTCTTGCGCCCGCCATCCGACGCGGCCTTATTGAGGAAGCGGTCGCTGAGGGGCATCATGACGGCAATGCCAACCAAGAGGCAGATGATGCCGACCGGAAGGAAGGAGAAGAACGAGAGGCCCTCATGGCCGTGGGCACGAAGGGTCTCGTCGATGACGAGGTTGGGAGGCGTGCCGATGAGCGTGAGCATGCCGCCCAAACTGCTGGCGAAAGCCAGGGGCATGAGCAGCCGCGAGGCGTTCTTGCCGCTCGACGAGGCCATGGAGACCACGATGGGCATCATGAGCGCCACGGTACCCGTGTTGCTGACAAAGGCGCCTATGACGGCGGTGACGACCATTATCAGGAGGAATAGCAAGCGGTCGTTGCCTTTGGCCAACGTGAGGATGCGACCGCCAACGGCCTTGGCAAGACCTGTCTGCACGATGGCGCCGCCAACCACAAAGAGGCCAACCATCATGACAAGCACGGGGTTGGAAAAGCCAGACAACGCCTCCGTGGGGGTGAGCACGCCGGTAAGCAGCAAGCCCGTGAGAGCACAGAGGGCAACGATGTCGGCACGGGGCTTGCCGACAACAAACAAGGCTATCGTGGATAGAAGAATAATGATTACTAATGTCATTTAGCAAAGGTAATGCCTCCACCCCACTGCCGCCAAACGTTTTACGTGTTTTTTAGAATAGTTATGCTACATTGGGAAAAACGTGTTCTTGTTTTCAAAAAACACAGATTGCAGGGCGCGGCCCATGGTGGCCGCGCCCTGCAATACGGTTACTTTTCAGGATAAACGATAGAACTGTGTGAATGCCTTGACAGCATATTCGTGGTCTATGACACTGCCCGTCTCACGGCAACTGTGCATGGCGAGGATGGCATTGCCCATGTCCACTCCCTGCAACGGCACTGAAGAGGCGAGGATGTTGCCAAGGGTGCTGCCTCCTGCCACGTCGCTATGATTGACGAATCGCTGGCAAGGCACGCCTGCCTTCTCGCAGATGCCGGCGAAGATGGCTGCCGAGGCCGCGTCGCTCGCGTATTTCTGGGCCGCGTTGAACTTGATGACCGGTCCGCCACCCAGCATGGGATGGTTGGTCGGGTCGTATTTCTCGCCATAGTTGGGATGCCAAGCGTGGGCGTTGTCGGCGGAGATCATGAAGGCCCTCTCCACTGCCTGGTAATATGCTTCCTCGGTGCCGCCTTGGGCGAGGGCAACGCGCTTCAGCATGTAGGAGAGGAACGGGCTGCCGGCTCCCTGCTTGGTCTGCGAGCCTGTCTCCTCGTTGTCGAAGAGGGCGAGCACCCGTGTGGTGTCGGGAACCTCCGACGAAGCCGCGAGCATGGCCTCCACTCCCGCCCAGCACATCGACAAGTCGTCGAGACGGCCGGAGGAGATAAACTCACCGTGCGCGCCGAAGGTGCAAGCTGGCGTGGCATCGGCAAGGTAGAGGTCGAAGTCGAGTATGTCTTCCTTCTTGACATTCAGCTCATCAGTAATCACGTTCATCAAGAGGTTGCCCTTTTCCATTTCATCGTTGATGATGCCGAGGATTGGCAACACGTCCTTCTGCCGGCTCAACTTCACTCCATCGTTCACCTGGCGGTTGAAGTGGATGGAGAGGTTGCTTATCTGTAGCAGGGGCCGCTTGACGTGCAGCAGCAAGGTCTTCGGGCGCATCACGTCGTCGCCCTTCACGATGACCCTGCCGGCAAGTGTCAGCGGACGGTCGAACCACGTGGACATGATGGGACCGCCATAGACCTCGGTGTTGAGCTTTACTATGCCGCCCTCGCAGTCCATCTCGGCATTGGGCTTGATGCGGAAGGTCGGCGAGTCGCAGTGGGCGCAAATCATGTGGAAGCCCGCGTCGGCCAATGGCTTCTTGCCTATATGGAAGGCATAGACGCTGGAGTCGTTCTTGGTGACGAAGAACCTGTCGCCGGCCTCCACCTTGCCCAAAGGCTCCTGTGCATTGACGCGGCGGAAGCCGTTCTTCTCCAGTTCGTTAGCGATATTCCTGACGGCCAAGAAGCTTACTGGCGAGGCGTCAAGAAAGGATAAAAGTCTTTCTATCATATTTACTATAATGTTAAATTACTACATAAAAAAAGCATCCGAATGTAAAAGTACAAATAATACTTTGCATTCGGATGCTGATTTCAAGAAAAATGTATGATTTATGAAAGAATTTTATTCTTCATCCCAAGTACTCCAGGCGTTATGCTGCTTGCTGAGCACTATGTATTCGTCACCATCTTCAGTCTTGCCTTCGCCTTGCCCTGGGTTGACCACTCCTTTTAATTGGATATAGGGCAACGCTGCCGTTGTCACGACGGCGTCACAACATCCTCATTATCTCCATGGCGTCGCTGGTTGCCATGATGACCGCGCCTTGAGGGTCTATGACTACAAGATAAGGAATGAACTGCACCTTGTAGGCCTCGATTGCCGCGCGGTTCAGGGCCTTGTCTTGTGGCAAGGCCACTTGTTTCCAAGGCATGTTCTCCTCTTTCAAGGCCTTAGCCCAGTCGGCAAGGTTCCTGTCGCAAGATATGCTCACGATGTTTATCTTCGGGTTGGCGGCGTGCAGGCTCTTTATTTTTGGTATCGACGCGCGGCAAGGACCGCACCACGATGCCCAGAAGTCGAGCAGCGTGTATTGGCCGCGCTTCACCAGCGACGACAGTTTCACGGCCTTGCCGTCCACTAATCGCAGCGTGATGTCGGTGTAAGCCATGCCCTTGGCCGTCTTCTTGGCCTCTTCTATCTTTTTCGCGAACTCCCTGTAACCTTCCGCGTCGCCGTTGCCCTTGAAATGCTCGGCCATGTCGCCAAGCTGCTCGCTTGTGTATCTGAAATGGGCCTCAAGGTTCTTGCCCTGCAGGTAAAGGCTGTAAGACTCGTCGGGATGCGCCCAGGCGTAGTCGTCGCTCAGCCGCTTGTAGACGGTGTTCAGCGAGTCGGCCACCTGACCGAACCTCTCCGCCGTGGCCTTGTCGGCATGCTCCGGTCCGCCATGCTTCTTGCCGCCGTACCAGTAACGCCACGCCTTGAGGCGAGCCTCCTCCCTGGCCTTCAACGCTGGCCACACGCGGTCGTGCCACGCCTGGTATTGGCCCTGGGCCTTGCCTCCCTTGACGGTGTAGGCGCACTCGCCCAACACGGCAGACCCACCAAGCTCATAGCTCCGCGGTATGCTGTCGAAAGCCGCCGAGGAGACGGTGTAGTAGGCATTGTCGAGGTAGAGCTTCACCACCCTATCCTGCATGAACTCGTCTTGCGGCAGCGGCTTCGGCCGGTTGTCTATCTCCAAGGCGCACAGCGTCGGGGCGGTCACCTTGCCAGTGAGCGTGAACTGGCCGTCGCGCACCTTGGCCGTAGCCAGGGTGTTGTGGCCGTCAACACTTATCAGCCTCACTTCCGCGCCCTCTGTCAGGCCATGTATGGCTGAGCGCACCGTGAACGAAGAGCCGGCCAGCGCCTTTTCTATCTTGCCCGGGGCAAACGTCACGGCCAGCACCTTGCCGTCGGGACCGATGAGCACGAGGCGCGGGATGGAAGAAATGTCGTAGGCCGTAACCGCCTTCGCCAGCTGTGCCTTGTTGAGCCAAAGCTGTGGCCATGGCATCGCCTCCTGGGCCTCAGCCTTGCGCCAGTCGGCCTCGCGCTGGTCCCCGGACACGCTTACCACGTCGAGCTCGCCCTTGTGCGCCTCAAAAATCTTCTTCACCTTTGGTATCGCCGCGCGGCACGGGCCGCACCACGAAGCCCAAAAGTCAATGAGCGTGTACTTGCCCTTGCCGACCATCGACGAGATGCTCACGGCTTTCCCTTCTTTTGTCGTCGCCTCGAAATCGGGGAAGCCGATGCCGAGCGAGCGGCTCAGCACAAAGTCGCGGTTGCGGTTGAGGAAGCCCACGCGCGCCGTGTCGGCGTTGGCTTTAGTCACCTCGGCAATCCATTTCGCCATGTCGCCCTCTGAATAGGCGAACGACTTGTAGTAACGCCCGGCCAGCAGGCAAGCGGCCGCGGCCGTTGACGGATGGCCCTCAATCCACGCCGTTACCATGGAGTCGAGGCGCGCGGCCTCACGCTCCTTGGCCACCGTCAGGTCTGCGTATTTGCTCTCGTCGCCATTGTTGACGATATAAGCATAGGCCTCGGCATAAGAGACACTGTCCGAGATGGTTTGCTGTTTGTTGATATAGCGATTGTAGTCGAGCCATCCCTTGAGGGTCTCGCCGCCCCCGTCGATGCGCATCGCCACGAGAGGGTCTCTGCCGAAGAGCCGTACCGTGTCGCCACTGAGCGACACGTCCGCGCAGCCATCGAGCAGCAACATCATCGTGGTCAGGTTGTACCTCTTGCCACTTGCCTTGTCGCTGAGCCAGAACGACAGTTTGCACATTCGTGGCTTGCGCAAATCGAGCGCAAGCGAGAACGAGCCGTCGGAGCCCACCTTCGCACTGTCCAGCCGCTCCGTCTGCTGCGGATTGTCAACGTCGTGGAGATATGCCGTCACGTTTTTGCCCAGCCCGCTGATTTTAGCCGAAAGCGTGTGCCGTTGCGCCGTCATGGAAAGCGACGCGGCCAACAGCAATGGCGTCACTGTCCATCTTAGTGATTTCATCATCATAATATCATTGTTTTATGTTCGTTATTCCCAAAGCCCTCACTTGTCGTCGCGCACATATTTCACGCTCATCCACCTGAGGTCGGTGGCGCATGCCACACGCTGCACCATGTTGCCGCCAGCCACCACCGCACGTATGATGGCGCACTCGTTGCTCTTGGTGGTGTCTTGCGTGGCCGTCCAATAGCAGCCATAGTCGCCCACGTGATACTTGTCGGGAAATGCCGTGGAGAAGCTGCCAAGCTCTCCGGCCAGCACGAAGGCGAGCTGCGTGCCCTCGCCCTGCTGCATCATCAGCGTGCCGGCACCGCTTCGCCAGCCTTCCTTGTCTATGTCGCCGGCCTTCATGCCCAACGCCGCCTCCAGGTTCTTGAAGTCGTCGTCGGTGGGCAGTCGCCAGCCTTCGGGCGCGCAGTCCTTGGCCTGCTGCCAGGTGAGATAGTTGCCCTGCTGGGCTATAAGGGCATTTTCGGCATCCTCGTCGTACACGCTGAAATGGCTTTCAAAGCCGTTGGCCACATAGCTCTGGTTGTACCAAGCCTCGCCGCCGCGGTAGTTTTCCACCATCCAGTCGAGCGAGCCCACGCGCACCCAGTGGTAGAGGGTGCCGTCGGTGTCTTCAAAGGTGCCCGTGGCAGACGGTGCCACAGTGGGGTTGTCGTCGTCGCCGCAAGAAGCCACCGACATGGCAACCACGAGGGCGAAAGCCGTAAGCAATATTGTCTTTATCTTATCCATGTTGATTGTGTTCTGTCGTTTATATGTTGAAGCCCATCTGCTCTATTATGCCCTTCATGGTGTCGTACTTGTTGACCATGACTTGCGAGCTGCCGTATTTCGCCACGAACTCGTCGCGCGACATGGCGAGCACGGCGTTGACCCAGTCTTGCAGGTCGCGCTCCTTGTAGGGGAAGTAGCAGTCGTCGCCTCCCCAGATGTCGTCAAACTTCTCCATGAATCCATACTGCCACTCCACGTTGTCTATCGTGGCGTCGATGTCGTGCTTGGAGAGATAGTCGCCATAGAACCCCTTGCTGTATTCATAAAACTTGTCGGTGACGGAGCTTGCCTGTCTTCCAAACTTGTCTATCACGATGTTGGCCATCATGCCTGAGAAGAACCCCTCCGGGTCATCATACATGGCCCCGTTGTCGCAACTGATGACGAAGCCTCGCGTGGCGAGAAGGTAGTCCACGTGACTGGTGCCGCCATAATTGTTGGTATAGCTGATGTCGTTGACGAGCAGGAAGGAGAACGGCTTGGCCTTGCCCAGCCTGTTAAAGAGGTATTTACGCATGGCATCTGCAAACTTCTGCTGCTCCGCCACGTCGGTTATGTAGCCGTACTTATAGTCGTAAGAGTTGCTGCCGGAGCCTATCATGGCATAAGGCGCGTCGAAAAGCTCGGGGTTGCCCTTGGTGTCGGTAGAGCAGAGCGTGTCGTTGAAGAGCAGGAAGGTACCCGTCTCCTTATAAAACTCGTTGCGGAGCCGCGCCGTGGCGCTGTTGTCGCCCGCCGCCGGCGCGAAGCCGTTTACCTCGGCGTTGCTCGGCGTGAGGTCGTCTTCCCCGCCGCAAGCCGTGAGCGCCAGCACGCCCACGACCGCCATGAACACATATTTATATATTCCTTTTGACATCTTTCTAATATTTTCTTGGTTATTGTCGGTCATTGCCTGTCATCACATATCATCGTCGCCGCCTTCCTCCGAGGCCAGCTCCTGCTTGAAATACTTGCGGTCGGGCCTTGGGTTGCTGCCGATAGACGGCTGGAAGTCGCGCACGTCTTTAGGTATATTGAGCGTGTAGGCGTTGTCGTTTGGCTCGAGGCGGTAGTAGTTGGTGTATTGCCTCACGTCGACATAGTCCACGTTGTGGTACGCGCTCATGGTATGCACTATCGTGGTGGTCTGCGGATACTTCTCGTCCACCATGTAGCGTCGCAGGTCGAACCACCTGTGGCCCTCGAAGCACAGCTCGCGCTCACGCTCCTCGCGTATGAACCTCACCAGGGCTTCGCCTTGCAGGCTCACCGTGGCATTGGAGGCCACACGCGCCGCGCGCAACCTTGAGAGCCACTGGCACGCCTCGCCATCCTGCCCCAACTGTGCGTAAGCCTCGGCGAGATTGAGGTAAGCCTCGGCCGTGCGTATGCAGAACACGTCGCTCGCGGTGTTGTAGACGCTGAAATGGGCGGTGCTGTTGTTTATCTTGTGATACGACCAGAGATGGCTGTTCACGTCGTCTTGGTTGGTGATATAGGCCGAGCGGCGGCCATCGTCGGCTGCGAAGAGCGACACGAGGTGGTCGCTCACCTCGAAGGCGGGACTGTACACGCTGCCGTAACTGTTTTTCCTTCCCGGATAAGGGAACACTATGTTGCCGAAGCACGACGCGCCATTGGAATAGACCACCTCCTTGTTGTCGGAGCTGATGGGGTAACCGGTCTTCCATCCCACGAGGTTCTGCAGGTAGCTGTCTTGCTCCAGTGCCAGCTTGGCGTAGTCGGCCGCCTTCTGCCAGTTTTGCATGAACAGCTCCACGCGGCTTCGAAACACGTAGACGGCCTCTATGCCCACATGGTAGACCGTCTGCGGCGCGGTCACGTCTTTCAGGTCATTCTCCGCCTCGTCGAGGTCGGCGATTATCTGGTCGTAGACCTCAGCCACGCTTGCCCTGACGTAATCCTTGTCTTCCACGTTGGCCGATGTCTTGATAGGCACGCCCGGCGTGGCGCTTGCCGTGGCCGGGGCGTACGGCTTGCCGTAGAGGTTGACGAGGGTGAAATAATATGTGGCGCGCAGGTAGTGGGTCTCGCCCATGACGTGGCGCAACAGCGCGCGGTCGTCGTCGTTGTCGCACGTCACGTTCTTCTCCGCGTCGATCACCATGTTGCAATTGCCTATCTTCTTATAGGCCAAATCCCAATACTTGGCCTCGCTGGATACAAGCGTGCCCTTGCCCTCGAAATTGACCCAAGCGTCGCGCTGCCAACAGAAGAAGGGGAAATAAGTGCTGGCCTGGCTCATCACGTCGGGCTTGCCGCTTGTGGATATGTTCTCCTGCAGCTCGTCGCCCATGAAGTGGAGCACGGCATAGTTTGGGTTGTTGAGATAATACATGTAGTTTTGCATCCTCGCCTCGCCCAGCGGCAAGGTGCAGTCGCCCATGAGCAGCTCGTTGAGGTCGGTGACTGTCTTCACGCGGCTCAGGTCTTGCGAGTATTCCTTCAGGAAGTCGGAAGAGCAGGAGCTTGCCATGAGCAAGAGCGCGGCGACAAAAAAAGTATTTATGTGTTTTGTTATATGCATGACTTTGATGTGATAAGTAACTAATCCGTTTTTTGTTTGAACACTCACTTATGTTCAGAACTGGACGTTCAGCCCGAAAGAGAAGCTCGGCCTGTCTGACAGCTGGATGGTTGAGAATCCGCCCTGTGTCGGAGTCTGGCCCTTCAGTGCCGGGTCGCAGATGGTGAACAGGTTATAGGCCGACAGCGTAAGTGCCAGGCGCTGCAACCCCATGCGGTCGAGGATGTTGCCGGGCAGCTCATAGGTGAGCGACAGGCTCTGCAGCTTCAGGTAGTCGGCGCTCACCACGCGAATGTCGGAATAGTCGTACATCTCCCAATAGTTGTCGCCAATCGGGTTCACTTCCGCCGCGTAGCTCATGTCTGTCCACACCCTGCTGTATTTGTAGTAGGCCGACGAGCTTTGGCTGATTATCGACGGCAGGTTTGTCGTCTTCTCGTCGCCCGGCTTGAGCCAGCGTTTCAGGTAGTCGCGGCTGTAGTTCTTCTCCGAGTAGATATCCGATCCATAACCGCCCGTGGCCTTTGAGCCATACATGGCGAAGAGCCTGGTCTTGGCGCCGAGGCTATAGCCCAGCACCACCGAGGCGTGCCACTGGCGATAGCGTAACGTGTTGGTGAGACTTCCCTGTATGTCGGCCTCGCGCTTGCCCGACGCCGAGAGCACCGTGGTGTAGGTGTCATACTTGGTCAGTCCGCGCAGGGCCTCCTGGTTGTTGTAATAGTCGTCGATGAGCGGTCCGCCGTCCACCGGGCTGAGTCCGAGGAAGCGGTAGCTGTAGAACGTGTTGACGGCCTGTCCCTCGACGAGCGCCGTGCCGTTGAGGAAGTCGGAGAGCTCGTAGGTCTGCGCCGCGGGTCGTGAGTCGAGCGAGTTGAAAATCTTCGAGAGCGACGTGCTGACGCTCCAGCGGAAGTCGCGTGTGCGCAGTGGCGTGGCGGTGATGTCGAAGCTGTAGCCCTTGTTGGTCACGTCGCCGCCGTTGATGACATAGCTGCTCACGCCGTTGACGCTGCTCACGCGCTTGTTCATGAAGGCGTCGGAGGTCTTCTTGTAGAACGCGCTAAGCTCCATCTCCAGCCTGTGGTCGAAGAAGCTCATGTCGAGGCCGAGGTTTATGGAGTTGGTCTTCTCCCATTTCAAGTCGGGGTTGGGGTGCGAGTTGATGGTCGACAGGTTCTCGTTGTAATATGAGTTGAGCGTGCCCTTGCGTATGGTCATCACCGGGCTCTCGGTGTCGAGCATGTTGCCCTGGAAGCCATAGCTGGCCTTGGCCGTCATGTAGTCTATCCACTTTGCGTTGATCCAATGGCCCACGTCGTAGCTGCCCGACACCGACCAGATGGGCAGGAAGCGGTCGTTGGAGCGGTCGCCAAACTTGTTGCTGCCGTCCACGCGTCCGTTGAGGTTCACTCGCCAGAGCTGCTTGTAGGCGTAGGTCACGGAGAGGTAGGTTGAGAGCGTGTTGGTCAGGTCGTCGACAATCATGGGCACGTTGCCCATGGCCCACGACGCGTATGAGGTGTAGATGGTTGGGTCTATGTCGCTCACGAAGGTCTCGCCACGGTCGCGGAAATAGCCGCGCTGGGTGCTGGCGTAGCTGCGATACTTGGCGCTGTTGGCCTCCACGCCGAAGGTGGCGTAGATGTTGTGTTGGTCGTCGCCGCCGAAAAACTTGTTGGCGTCTACCTGGAAGCGCGCCGTGTAGCTGCGGTTGGTCACGGAGGTGCGGTTCAGCTCTCCGCCCACGGGGCAGGTCGACGACGACGGATCGTCGATGGTGGCTCCGTATTCGGCTCCGCGCAGCGTGGCTATGTGCCACGTGCGCTCGCCCCACCAGTTCTCAAGGTCGGTGTTGGAGTTGGTCACCGACAGTATGGCATTGGCCGTCAGCCAGTCGGTGAAGGTGAAGCGCAGGTTGGTGGTGAACGTCATGGAGTTCACCTTCTGGTGGTTGTAGCTGTTGGCCAGCTCGTTGAGGATGTTGTAGTTGTACAGGCTGCCGTCGCTCTGCTTGCGCTGGTAATAGTAATACTCGCCGTTGTCTTGGTAGACGGGCAACGTGCGCGTGGTGGTGTAGGCGTAGTTGAGCGGCGCTATCTCGTCTTGATAGTAGCTTCGGCGCTGGTGGTAGCCGTTGAAGGTGAACGATGCCGTGAGCAGTTTCGAGAACGTGTTGTCGAGGTTGAGCGACCAGGTGTAACGCTCGTTGGCGTTGGCCTTTATCACGTCCTCCTCGTTGTCGTAGCCCATTGAGGCGTAGTAGCGCGACTTGCTTGAGCCGCCGCTCACGCTCGCCGTGTGCTGGGTGCTGAGGGCGTCGTGGCAGAGCAGCTTGAACCAGTCGGTGTTGCGCGTCTCGTCGGCCGACACCCGCTTCTGGAACTCGTCGTAGGTTATCGCCCCGTTGTAGAGGTCCTGCACGTTTTTCTCGTAACCCACCGTTGTCATGAGGTATGGGAACTGGTAGTGGTCTTGCAACAGCTCGCGCGAGAACTGCACCCTCTCCTTCGAGTTCATCACGTCCACGGAATGGTCGGTATAGCGCGGGCGCACCTTGTAGTTCATCGAGAAGTTGTAGCTCACCACGGGCTTGCCCTCGTAGCCTCGCTTCGTGGTCACCACTATCACGCCGTTGGCGGCCTTGGTGCCGTAGATGGCCGTGGCCGCAGCGTCTTTCAGCACGTCGATGCGCTCGATGTCCTGAGGGTTGATGCCGGCGATGGCGTTGCCTATGCGGTTCACGTAGTCGGGGTCGTTGAGCTCCTCGGGCGATATCTCCACGGGGTCTTGCACCACTATGCCGTCTACCACCCACAGGGGCTCACGGTTGCCGATGAGCGTCGATGTGCCGCGGATGCGTATCTTAGGCGCCACGCCCACCTCAAACGAGTTGTTGTTGACCAGCAGGTCGGGTATCTTGCCCTCGAGCATCTGGTCGAGCGAGCTCATGTCGGTGCGCTCCAGGTCTTTCATCTTGGCCGTGGAGACGGCCGACGTCAGCGACCGCTTGTTGAGCACCTGGTAGCCGGTCACCACCACCTCATCGAGCGACTTGTCGTCGGCGTGGAGTATGATCTTCGCCGGATGGCCGGCAAGGATGGTGCGCGTGGCGCTGTTGAAGCCCAGGTAGCTCACCTCCACCGTCAGCCGCTGTCTCTCGGTGAATATCTGGAAGTGGCCGTTGGTGTCGGTGGTGGCGCCGGTGCCGGTGCCCTTTATCTTCACCGTGGCCCACTGCAGCGGCTCGCCGTTGGCGTCGACCACCGTTCCGCTGACCGTCGCCGTGCGCTGCTGCGTGGCGTGGTGGCCGGCGGCCCGCTTCAGCACGATGGTCTTGCCGCTTATCTCATAGGCCAGGCCGCAGTGGTCGCGCAGCACGCAATGGAGCAGCGCGCCGAGCGAGAGGTCGGAGCACTGGCACGTCACGTCGGGCAAGCCGCTGAGCACCTGCTTCTGGTAAACGAAGTCGTAGCCCGTGCGCTGCTGCAGGTCTTGCACCACCTGCTCCACGGGCTCGGCATGGTAGCTTGCGCTGTAACGCTGGGCCACTGCCGACAATGGCATGGCCACGAGCGCGAAGACAAGCAAAAGATAATCTCTCAGTCGATGTTTTTCTCTCATGAATATAAACACTTTACAATATATTTCCCATTATCATATAATCCTAATCTGCCATGATTTCCACGTTCTTGCCCTTCACCCTGAACTTTATGCCGCCGCTCATCTCGAGTATGCGCAGCACGTCCTGGAAGTTGCCGTAGCGTGGCACGCTGCCCATGAACACCGTGCCGGCCACCTGCTGGCTGCTGAACGCGTAGCTGAAATCGTACCACCGGCTGAGCTGCTCCATTATCTGCTCGAGGGTCTGGTTCTCGAACACGAACTTGCCGTGGGTCCAGCTGGCCACCATGTCGGTGTTAACCGCGCGTATCGTGGCCGTGCCCATGCGCTTGTCATACTCGGCCTGCTCGCCGGGCCTCAGAGTCAGCTCTCCGCCCTTGCCGCCTATCGGGCGCAGGGCTATGCTGCCGCGTATGAGCGTGGTCACCACCTTGCCGGCGGGATAGGCGTTGACGTTAAACTCCGTGCCAAGCACCCTGACCTCTTGCCCCTCGGTCTCCACCGTGAAGGGATGTGCCGCGTCGTGAGCCACCTTGAAGTAGACCTCGCCCGCGGTCTTCACCCTGCGCTCCTTGCCGTTGAACACGGCTGGATATTCTATCCTCGACCCGGCGTTGAGCCTCACCGCGGTGCCGTCGGTCATGGTGAGCGTGTATTCGCCTCCGCGCGGCGTCTCCAGCACCACGGTGCCCTTGTAGCCGTGGCCCAAGGCGTGGCTCATGGCCAACTTGTTTTTGCCCGCGTCGCCGCCAAGGCGTATCATGCTGCCGTCGCCCAGCCTCAGCACGGCCTGGGTGGTGCCGGCCTTGATGCGTATCTGGCGCGACCGCTCGGCGTTGGCCACGGCCTGGCTCTTCCACCGCGACACGCGCTCGTGGTATTCCCAGCCGCCAAGTCCCACGAGAACCACGGCGAAGACGATGGCCGCGGCCGTCACGAGCCCGCGCAGCCGCACCAGTCTCGCGCCGCGTGCCTGAGGCGCGGCCGCGGCCTCACAGGTTGCCAGCCGACGGCGCATGGCTTGGAGGGCGCTATCAGAATCGACGGCCTCGCGCGCCGACACGTCTTCTGCCACGGCCTGGAGCGAGCAGAAGTCGCGGAACAGGCGACGGTGGCTGTCGCTGGCCTCAACCCATGAGCGCAGCTCCGCGCGCCCGGCAGCGTCGAGCTCGCCGCACATGTGGAGCAATATAAGCTTGGATATTCTTGTTTCCTTGTCCATAAATTCGTTTTATATGCTCTTTAACGCAATAGGCGTGAAAAAGTGGACTGAAGAAAGCTATTTTGTTCGAAAAAATAGTCATTTTGGGAAAGAAACGTTAATTTTCCAAATCCGCAGCTAAGCCCTTCAACGTCCTTCTTGCGTGTAGATGTCCTCTCAATACGCAGTATCATACCAATAAGTTATAGACGTTATCTGATAACCGAACGATCTACATCTTAGACCGAGGGTCGAGTCGATTACAGATGACAATGTGGAGCCTAATTGCTCCATGACCCGAAAATATTCCCCCAAAAGGAGTGAGTTTCACAGATTTAATTCGTATTTTTGCAATGACAAACCATCGACAAGGCACACCACACAGACAATGGCCTGGAGCATGAGCACGACAAATAAACACCGGGAAGCGTACGCCCTGTTTCTGCAAGGCGACATAGGCTCTTTATATAAAGATGTCTATCCATCGCTCATTGTGTTCACGCGCCGCTTGCTGACAGACGAGCTCGCCTTCCTCGCCGAAGACTGCGTGCAAGACTCCATCTTCCAGCTTTACCAGAGGCGCGAGGAGATGGCGTCGGCAGAGCGCGCCAAGGCGTTTCTCTTCGTCTGCATACACAACGCCGTGGTGTCGTATATACGCAAGCACAACAGCCAGATGCACTACGCCAGCCAGGACGACGACTTCGAGGACGACTTCTCCACCGAACTGATACGCAAGGAGACTATCGACAACCTCATGTCAGCCGTGGACCACCTGCCCGAGGACATGCGGCAGCTGTGCGCCATGATTTTCCGCGAGGGTCTGAAGACGGCCGACATAGCCGCACGGCTCAACATGACGGAGAGCGGCGTGAAGAAAAAGAAGCGGCGACTGCTCAACCTCTTGCGAAAGTCGCTGTCGCCCGATGCCTTGATGCTGGCTTACTTGTATCTTGCGAACTAAACGCAACGTGCAAACCGACACAAGAAATAATTTTGCTTAGTTGAGAGTTGAAAATTGAGAATTTAGAGTTATGATTACATGTTATTGCTGTCCTGTAAAACTTTTTCAAACAAAATAAATTAGGGCTGACACTTCTCACGAGGTATCAGCCCTTTTGGTTATCTTTGTTTTGCGAAAAAATATATAACCATGAGCAAAGATAGTCATTTTACCGGACAGCCGGTCTATAGTCAAGTGTTAAAGTTACTCGACAAGGAGAAAATTCTTCAAATAAGTCGCGAAACGAAAGGAAGCGAGGCTTACGTGAAGCGTTTTGACGGCTACCAACATCTTGTGGTAATGCTGTTCGGCATACTCAAACACTTTGATTCCCTGCGCGAGCTCGAGATAGGCATGAAGGCGGAGGCTCACAAGCTCGGACACCTCGGAATGAACTATCTGGTTCGTCGCAGCACGCTTGCAGAAGCCAACATACGCCGTCCTCAGGAGTTCTTTGCAGGTGTTTATGCGTATCTTTTGGAGAAGTATG
>ERZ1032009.162-NODE-162-length-15518-cov-5.814848_pt1 | contig 15518 bp, 12 predicted proteins | sample MGYA00516700_ERZ1032009 | MGnify/ENA primary metagenome ERZ1032009 (study PRJEB33719, sample SAMN04261292) | wastewater metagenome | biome: rural village; feature: human; material: feces | host: Homo sapiens | place: El Salvador | collected 2013-01-14 ...
GCAGGTCGTCTTGGCGTGATGGTCTGCTGGGACCAATGGTATCCCGAGGGAGCCCGACTGATGGCCCTGCAAGGTGCCGAGATGCTCATCTATCCCACCGCCATCGGCTATGAGAGCAGTGATCCCGAGGACGAGCAACAGCGGCAGCGCACGGCCTGGCAGACCGTCATGCGCGGACATGCCGTGGCCAACGGACTGCCCGTCGTGGCCGTGAACCGTGTCGGTCATGAGGCCGACCCGAGCCAGCAAACGAACGGGATACTGTTCTGGGGCACGAGCTTCGTCGCAGGACCGCAAGGAGAATTGCTCTATCAGGCTTCCGACAACGAGGAAGCCACAGCCATCATCGACATCGACCTCAAGCATAGCGAGCAGGTGCGGCGCTGGTGGCCGTTCCTTCGTGACCGTCGCATCGAAGAGTATGGCGCCATCACCCGGCGGTTCATCGATCGGCGTTGATAACAACGAATTTCTCTAATTTCACAAAAATGGAGACTTAAATTTCACGTATGCCATATTAGTGGAATAGATAATATCCGCAGTGCTTCGTGCTATTCGTGAAATTCGTTGTTATTACAAGTCCCCTATATTTCGCAGATCTCCCGGGGTGCATCGACCAACGTGGTGGCACCATGCTCAAGGAGGAACTCGCGGTCACGGAAGCCCCAGAGCACACTGATGCAGGGGATGCCCACATTCCGTGCCGTCGCGATGTCCACGTCGCTGTCGCCGATGTAAACGGCCGTCTCGCGGGGCATGCGGAGCTGTCGCAGAGCCTCCACCACCGTGTCGGGCGCGGGTTTCTTGCGGATATTCTCCCGCTCGCCGATGGCCACCGGCACCACGTCGCCAAAGAAGTGGCGGACGAGCTCCTGTGTCGCGGCATAGAACTTATTGCTCACCACCGCCAGCTGGGCGCCATTGTCGCTCAGCCGCTGGAGCATCTCGGGTATGCCGGGATAGGGGTTCGTCGTGTCGAGGTTGTGAGCCATATAGTGCTGTCGGAACGTCTGATAGCAATCGTCAAACTGCGGATTGTCCAGTCCGCCGGGTATAGCCCGCTCCATGAGTTTCTTCACACCGTTACCCACAAATCTTCTTACCTCATCGATGGTACGCTCCGGCATACCACAGGACCTCAAGGCATAGTTGCAACTGCCCGCCAAGTCGCGGAGCGTGTCGAGCAGTGTGCCGTCGAGGTCAAATATATAACTCTTGTATTTCATGATCAGCTTCAAAGTCGCCGCCAAGCCATTCATCATGGTAGGCCAGACGGCACTTGGTACGCACCAGACCGCCATAGATCACCAGCTGTTCGTTGGCCTTGAGTTCCTTGATGTTCACCTTGCGGTTGGTGCCTTTCTCCCAGGCTATGACGTCATGGCTCTTGTCGTCCACCACCACGTATTTGAACTCGAAGGGAAAGTGAAGCGCGTAGGCATTGATGGAGAGCATCCAGTCGCCATTGCCCACATAGCGCATCAGCAGATAGCGCTTCTCGCTCCAAGCACCCAACGTCGGCTCGCTGCCGAGCAATGCCACCGACTGGCCATCCGTGACATGCGGTGCCGAGACGCGGAAGAGGACACTCTCGTTGAAGAACGGTATCGTGTCAATCTCCGTGACCTTCCGCTTTGCCGGCGGATAGAGGAACGTCTGCAGCGGCAGGTCGCGCCAGATGTCGCAGAAATGGTAGTTCTTCGTCGGGTCGACGACATAGAAACGTGGCACACCCGCAAACTCGCTGCGCAAGGGCTTCCCATCGTTGTCCTCCAATTGATAGTGGTAGACGATGGACCGCACCGGCGTATGGCTGACGACGCTGCCCATGGTCTCCACCGTCCAGAGGTTGCCATCCTCGGTGTGCATGAGCAAGTCGGCCTGTCGCTCATGCTGTTCCACATCAATATATTTCAGACAGACATGCATCGACTGTCCGAAAGGTGCACGATAGGATATTTCAAATGCCTGTTTCATACCGCAAAGATAGTCATTTCATTTATATTACTCCATAAGATTTCTGAAAAAAAACAATGTATAGAATAAAAATAGTAGTAACTTTGCACTAAGATTTCTTAAATTGACTTTTTAAAATATGAAGAAAGAACTCAAAAAGAAGTACATCATCGCCGCCGTTGCATGCCTCGTCGTGCTGGCCGGTTTGTGCTATTATTACTTCTTCACGTCATTCACCGGACGGACGGAGACGACCTACCTCTACATCGATCAGGATGACACCTACGACTCACTGATGACCAAGTTGATGCCCGTAGCCACGAAGCACGGCTTCCATGCCTTCAGCACCCTGGCACGCCACAGCGACCTGCCCGACCATGTGCGCACCGGCCGCTACGAGCTGTCGCCATCGATGGGCGCCTTCGTCGTCTTCCGCCACATCAAGAACGGCATGCAGGCACCTGTGAACGTCACCGTCCCCTCCGTCCGGACCATCAGCGACCTAGCTGGAGCGCTGAGCAGCAAGCTCATGACCGACAGCGCCACGCTGGCCAAAGCCCTCACCGACGAGGCCACCTGTGAGAAATATGGCTACGACACGACGACCATCGCCGCGCTCTTCATCCCCAACACCTACGACATCTACTGGAACACCAGCACCGACGGACTGCTGAAGCGCATGCAGAAGGAGAACAAGAAGTTCTGGAACGACGACCGTATGGCCAAGGCTTCTGCCCTGAAGCTCACGCCCGTACAGGTTGTAACCCTTGCCAGCATCGTCGATGAGGAGACCGCCAACGACCAGGAGAAGCCGATGATCGCCGGCATGTACTACAACCGCCTCATGCTCCGCTCGGAGAAATATCCCGAGGGCATGCCGTTGCAGGCCGACCCGACGATCAAGTTTGCGTGGAAGCAGTTCTCCCTGAAGCGCATCTACAACAACCTCCTCCACATCAAGAGCCCCTACAACACCTACGTCAACCCAGGTCTGCCTCCCGGGCCGATACGCATCCCGACGGTGGCCGGCATCGACGCGGTGCTCAACATGACGCACCATACTTATATATATATGTGCGCGAAGGAGGACTTCAGCGGTACCCACAACTTTGCCTCGACCTACGAGGAGCACATGGCCAATGCCCGTCGCTATGCCGCTGCCCTGAACAAACGGGGCATCAAATAACGAAAATGGCGCTAGCTTCACAGCTGGCGCCATCAACCTCAATAGGTATTAGCCTTTGTTAAGGTAAAAAGATTGTATTCAGGATAACGTTTGCAAAGGTATCTAAATAAATTGAAAACGCCAAATGTTTTTTGATGTTTATCAACTCTGAGGGTCATTTTTCTTTTTCCGGCAACTATTTTGCAAAGATATGCAGCCTCGGACGAAGAAGTTTTTCCCTATCGAAAGATACAAGTTTCAGCGAAAATATGTATCTTTGCAACCATAATATAATTTAAAATAGTTATGAATACAACAACAGACAATACAAACGAAGAGAAGCGCAGCCTCAGCTTCGTGGAGCAGTTCGTAGAGGAAGACCTGGCCAATGGCAAAAACGGTGGCCGTATCCAGACGCGTTTTCCCCCAGAGCCCAACGGTTATCTCCACATCGGACATGCCAAAGCCATCTGCATGGACTTCGGCGTGGCAGAGAACTATGGTGGCGTGTGCAACCTTCGTTTCGACGATACTAACCCCTCCAAGGAGAACACGGAATACGTGGAGAACATCCTCCACGACATCTCGTGGCTCGGCTTCAAGTGGGGCAACATCTATTATGCTTCCGACTACTTTGAGAAGCTGTGGGACTTCGCCATCTGGATGATCAAGAAAGGTCACGCCTACGTCGACGAGCAGACCTCAGAGCAGATGGCCGAGCAGAAGGGTACGCCTACGACTCCCGGCGTGGCCAGTCCTTATCGTGACCGTCCCATCGAGGAGAACCTCCGGCTCTTTGAGCACATGAACACCCCCGAGGCTGTTGAGGGCTCGATGGTGCTCCGTGCGAAGATCGACATGGCGAACCCCAACATGCTCTTCCGTGACCCCGTCATCTATCGCATCATCCAGACGCCCCACCATCGTACGGGCACGAAGTGGCACTGCTATCCGATGTACGACTTTGCCCACGGCCAGAGCGACTACTTCGAGGGTGTCACCCACTCCATCTGTACGCTGGAGTTTGTGCCCCACCGTCCGCTCTACGACCTGTTCATCGACTATCTGAAGGAGATGGACGGCACGGCCGAGAAAGGTCTGAATGACTTCCGTCCCCGCCAGATCGAGTTCAACCGTCTGAACCTCACCTATACCGTCATGTCGAAGCGGAAGCTCCATTCGCTGGTCGACGAGCATCTGGTCAATGGCTGGGACGATCCCCGTATGCCCACCCTCTGCGGTATGCGTCGACGTGGCTATTCGCCCGAGAGCATCAAGGCCTTCATCCGCTCCATCGGCTATACGAAGTTTGACGCCCTGAATGACGTGGCACTTCTGGAGGCCGCCGTCCGTGACGACCTCAACAAGAAAGCCACCCGTGTGAGCGCGGTCCTCGACCCCGTGAAGCTCATCATCACCAACTATCCCGACGGACAGGAGGAAGCGCTCGAGGCCATCAACAACCCCGAGGACGAGACGGCCGGAACACATACCATCACGTTCACGAAGAACCTCTGGATCGAGCGTGCCGACTTCATGGAGGATGCGCCTAAGAAGTTCTTCCGCATGACGCCGGGTAAGGAGGTCCGTCTGAAGAATGCCTACATCGTGAAGTGCACCGGCTGTACGAAGGATGCTGAGGGCAACATCATCGAGATCCAGGCGGAGTACGACCCCGAGAGCAAGAGCGGTCTGCCTGGCGCTAACCGCAAGGTGAAGGGCACCCTCCACTGGGTGAGCGCCGACCATTGCGTCAAGGCCGAGGTACGCGAGTACGACCGGCTGTTCTTTGTCGAGAACCCCTCCGCCGACGAGCGCGACTTCCACGAGCTTCTCAACCCCGACTCCCTGCACGTCAAGGACAACTGCTATGTGGAGGACTATGCTGCCACACGCAAGCCGGGAGAGTATCTGCAGTTCCAGCGCATTGGTTACTTCATGGCTGACCCGGATACCACTGACCAGAAGCCGGTGTTCAACAAGACCGTGGGGCTGAAGGATACGTGGGCTAAGCAAAACAAGAAATAGTCCAAGCCATCCGGTTAGAAATTAACGATAAAAGGACTTGAACAACAACATCTATAACACTCCCGAGTTTAAGGAGAACCTCAAGAAATACGAAGCGGCCCGACAGACGGGCAGCTCCGTGTATCTTGAGCCTGATGACCTGACCGACATCTCAGAGTATTACCACCTCCATGGCCGGCTCGACGACGCCCTCGAAGCTAACCGTCTGGCCTTGCAGATGTTTCCCGGCGCTACCTCGCCGCTCGTCTTTCGAGCCCGTGTAGCGTTGCTGGTGGATAATGATCCCCAGAAGGCCATGGCCATTGCAGACAAGATTTCCGACAAGACCGATTTCGACTACTATTATATCCTGGCCGAAATCTGGATTGCACAAGGCAACATCAAAGAGGCAGAAGACTATCTGGAGGAGAAATACCACCAGATCAGCGATGAGGACGACGCCGAGGACTTTGTCCTTGACGTTGCGACGCTCTATGCCGACTACGATGAGTTCCGGATGGCGAAGCAATGGCTGAACATCAGTACCCTCGACGACAACCCCGACTATAAAGAGCTGGAAGGCCGTATCGCCATGGGCGAAGGGCACTATGAGAAGAGTGAGCGGATCTTCAACAAGTTGCTCGACAACGACCCCTACTCTTCCGACTATTGGGACCAGCTGGCCTCCTCCCAGTTTCTTCATCGTAACCTCAAGGGCAGCATCGAGAGCAGCGACTTCTCGCTGGCTATCGATCCCGACAATCCCGACGCCATCATCAACAAGGCCAATGGTCTGGCTGCCTTGGGCAACCTCGACGAGGCGCTGAACTATTACCAGCGTTTCTGCGAGTTGCAGCCCCACAGCGAGTTGGGCGAGATGGGCGTTGCCTCCGTCTTCACTACCCAAAGGAAGTTTGCCGAGGCGCTGAAGCATCTCCAGAAGGCCGAGACGGTGGCCGGCTTCAACAATCCCAACCGCCTGGAGATCCTTCGTCAGCAATGTCTGGTCAACGCCTATCTCGGTCATTACGAGGACGCCTTTGCCAACATCGACCAGATGGACCAGGCTCATAACCACGTCGATGCTGAGAATGCCGTCCTCCGCGGATACGTCTATCTCATGGCACAGCATAGGGACATGGCCAGCCAGTGGTTCGACTTCGCCATCACCAGCGCCGCCCGTGGCGATGTGTCGAGGGTGAAGTTGCTCATCGCCTACTCCGCCTACGACAGTGGCTACCCGGAGATCTGCTATCACTTTCTCCACGAGTTGCTCTCGGGACGGGAGCGAAACAGGAAGGCATTCCAAGAGGCGTACATCATCCTCGCGCTCTGCGACGCCATTCAGGGCAAGACCGAGGAGTTTCTGAACGACCTGCATACCTGCGTGACGATGATGCCCGAGGAAACGTTCCGCTCCATGGCCGACTTCTTCCCGAAGGGCATGACGATCAACGACTTTGAGACCTATGCCCGCGAGCATACCCGTGAAATCATTTCAAACATTCAGAATAACGAATCATGAACATTCTCTCAACACTACTCGCCAATCTCAACTATGGCACCGTCTTCTTCTTGATGCTTCTGGAGAGTACTGTTATACCCGTGCCATCCGAACTCGTCGTCGCCCCCGCAGCCTATCATGCCGGGACGGGGGAGATGCACATCGCCCTCGTCATCCTCTTTGCCACGCTGGGGGCCGACTGTGGCGCGACGATCAACTATCTGGCGGGCTACTATCTCGGTCGGCCGGTCATCTGGCGTTTTGCCGACAGCAAGCTCGGACATCTGTGTCTGCTCAATCAGCAGAAGGTGGCGAAGAGCGAGGAGTACTTCAACGACCACGGTATGGTGGCGACGATCACGGGGCGGCTTATCCCAGGCATCCGGCATCTCATCTCCATCCCCGCAGGACTGTCGAAGATGCACTACGGGAAGTTCCTGCTCTATACGACCATCGGCGCGGGTGCGTGGAACTGCATCCTCGCTGGCCTCGGCTGGTACCTCCACAGCATCGTGCCGGAGGAGCAGCTCAATGACAAGATCATGGAGTACGGGGAGTATATCAAGGTGACCATCATGGCCATCGTCGCCGTCGCCCTCGTGTACTTTCTGGCGAAATACTTCATCCAGCGGAGGAAAAAGATGGGCCTGGATTGAGGGGCCGGCCTTGGTAAGGCCAGTTTGTCCAACAGCGCACAGCATTGAAAAGAGCGGTGGCGCTAGACGTGGAAGCGGTTGCCGTGCTTTGAGCGCTGGGGCGTGGTGAAGAAAACGCCGCTGCCGCCGCCGATGCTGCCTCTGGCGCCTCCGCGATACTGCGTCCAGCGGGCACGGATGTTCTCCACATAGTTCACCGTCTCCGTGCCACGCATATAGCCGTGCTTCACCACCGGGTCACGATAGTAGGCCGCGCTACTGAGTTTCAGGATGAACTCCTGCACGTCGCCCCATCGGTGCGGGTCGCGGCCATGCTTCTGCGCCAGAGCCATGGCGTCGCGGATGTGGAAGTAACCACCATTGTAACTAGCCAAGACATAATAGATACGCTCCGAAGCCGGCACATCCCTGAAATGTCCGCTCAACTCCTGGATATACTTTGCTGCCGCTGCCACGTTGCGCTCGGGGTCGTACATCTCGCCCCTTGGCAAGCCGAGGTGGTCCGCGGTCCCCGGCATGATCTGCATCAGTCCGCAGGCGCCTGCCCATGAGTGTGCCCGCGGGTCGAAGGTCGACTCCTGGTAACACTGTGCCGCCAGCAGGCGCCAGTCCCAACGGGCCAGTGGCGCATAGCGCTTGAAGAGGTGGTCGTAGCGCGAGATCGTTCCCGTCGACCGGTCGAGGAACGGCGAATAGACATGGCGCGTGATGCTCCGTGTGGAGAGCAGGAACGCCTCCTCCTTCCGCATCTTGGCGATCATCTCCGGTCGGAACCAACTGTTGAGCGTGTCGGCGAGTTCGCGGCTGTCGTCCCTGACGGCCCATTTCGTATTCAGCGAGTCGACACCCGCACCGGCAAACGTGATGCCTTTAATCTTCTTCGGCAGTTGGAAGGCGATGATGTCGCCATCGCCTTTCTTCAAGCGGCGGACCATGTCCAAGGTATCCTTGCAGACCTCCACCCTGAGCGATACGCCCAGATGCTGGGCAAACTGGTCGCAGAGGAGATACTGCAGTCCCATGCCATGTCCCCGATAGTCGTAGTAGGTCTCCGGTCCCGAGAGCGTGAGGACGATGAGCTCGCCGTTCGTCTGGATGTCCGAGAGCGAATAGCCCGAGGACTGCAGAGTGGTATCCTCCCCTACCGTCGTTCCCCACGGCGTGGTCTCCACGGTCGGCTTCTTCGAGCACGACAGGAAGGCAAACAGCATGCCGGGCAACAAGGCCAACAACAGAAGGCGCCTGTTACGAATCTTCAATATTCGGCATATAAAGTTAAGTATTTCTATTTCCATCGTTGAAAGTTACCACAAAATTACAACTTTTATTGCATATCTGCTTAAAAAGACGTACTTTTGCAGAGTTATTTTAGGTTTATTAGAAAATACATTAAGGAAAAAGATGTTAAGAGTAGCAGTTCAGTCCAAGGGACGGTTGTATGAGGACACGATGAGTCTCCTGCGCGAGGCCGATATCAACGTGAGTGAGAGCAAGCGGACGTTGCTTGTCAAGAGTTCCAACTTCCCACTGGAGGTCCTCTTCCTTCGCGATGACGATATACCCCAGAGTGTGGCCAGCGGCGTTGCCGACATCGGTGTCGTTGGCGAGAACGAGTTTGAAGAGCGGCAGGAGGATGCCCAGATCATCTCGCGTCTCGGCTTCTCGAAGTGCCGTCTGAGCCTCGCCATCCCCAACGCGATCAACTATACGGGTCTGGAATGGTTCAACGGGAAGAAGATCGCCACGTCCTACCCCGGAATCCTTCGTCGTTTCATGAACAAGAAAGGCATCTCTGCCGACATCCACGTCATCACGGGCTCGGTGGAGATCAGTCCCGGCATCGGTCTGTCCGACGCCATCTTCGACATTGTCTCCTCGGGGTCCACGCTCATCCACAACAACCTCAAGGAGGTGGAGGTCGTGATGCAGAGCGAGGCCCTGCTCATTGGCAACTGGCACATGGACGAGGAGAAGCACACGATCCTCAACGAGATGCTGTTCCGCTTCGAGGCCGTGCGCTCTGCCCGTGACAAGAAATACGTCATGATGAATGCTCCTCGCGAGAAGGTGAAGGCCATCACGGAGGTGCTCCCCGGCATCAAGAGTCCGACAATCATCCCGCTCTCCGACCCGGAGTGGTGCGCCATCCATACCGTCCTCGACGAGAAGCGGTTCTGGGAGATCATCGGTAAGCTGAAGGAGCTTGGCGCCCAGGGCATCCTCGTGACGCCGATCGAGAAGATGATCCTGTAGGCCTCTCCCGGTCGCTAAAGCGCCTCCCCCCTCCCCAAGGGGCGGGGGATTACGCCCCATGGATAGCCAGGGGCGCGCTTGGATAGGAAGTTCGCTGTTGGACCGTCCGGCTTACCAAGCCGGACCCTCCATAAAAAAGAAAGCAACATGAACATCATCAAATACCCGGCCCGGGAAGAATGGGCAAGCATCATCGAGCGGCCACACCTCGACGTCTCGCAGCTGAATGCAACCGTGAGCGGCGTGCTGGCCGACATCAAGGCCGGTGGCGACGCTGCCGTGAAGAAATACGAAGAGAAGTTCGACCATGTCAAGCTGTCGTCGTTGGCCGTCACTGAGGCGGAGATCGACGAGGCCATGGGCCTCATCAGTCCCGAGCTGAAGGCGTCGCTAGAGCTGGCGCATCGGAACATCGCGACGTTCCATAAGGCACAACGCTTTGAGGGCGAGAAGGTCGAGACGGCCCTGGGCGTCGTCTGCTGGCAGAAGAGTGTACCCATCGAGAAGGTAGGCCTCTACATCCCCGGCGGTACGGCCCCCCTGTTCTCCACCGTGCTGATGCTCGCCACGCCGGCGAAGATCGCCGGCTGCGGGGAGATCGTCCTCTGCACGCCGCCCAACCGGGAGGGAAAGGTGAACCCCGCGATTCTGGCCGCTGCCCGCATCGCCGGGGTGAGCAAGATCTTCAAGGCCGGTGGCGTCCAGGCCATTGGCGCGATGGCCTACGGCACGGAGACGGTGCCGAAGGTGTACAAGATCTTTGGGCCGGGCAACCAGTTTGTCATGGCGGCGAAGCAACAGGTGAGCCTGCACGATGTGGCTATCGACATGCCGGCGGGGCCGAGTGAGGTGTGCGTCATTGCCGACGAGACGAGCAACGCAGAGTTTGTTGCCGCGGACCTGCTGTCGCAGGCTGAGCACGGCATCGACTCACAGGTGATCCTGATCTCGACGAGCGAGGCCATGGTGCAGAAGGTGCAGAAGGAGGTCAACGAACAGCTGGAGCGCCTGCCGCGTAAGGAGATTGCTGCCAAGACGTTGGAGAACTCGAAGCTCGTGCTGGTGCACGACAAGGACGAGGCGATGGCGCTGAGCAACGCCTACGCCCCCGAGCATCTGATCATCGCCACGGCGGACTATGCGGCGTTGGCGGAGAAGGTTGTGAATGCGGGCAGCGTGTTCCTCGGGACATGGGCCTGCGAGAGCGCGGGAGACTATGCCAGCGGCACGAACCACACCCTGCCGACACACCAGTATGCGCTGGCCTACAACGGGGTGAACCTCGACAGCTACAACCGGAAGGTGACGTTCCAGCACCTGTCGGAGGACGGCATCCGGGCCATCGGGGCGGCCGTCGTCTGCATGGCGGAGAACGAACAGTTGGAGGCCCACGCCAACGCCATGCGGGTGAGGATGGCAGAGTTGAAGGGCTGATGCAAAAGAAAAAGAAAAAAACAGAACGATGAAAGACCTGCAAACGCTTGTGCGCCCGAACATCTGGGCGCTGGCACCATATAGCTCGGCCCGGAACGAATACTCCGGGCACGAGGCCCACGTGTTCCTCGACGCAAACGAGAACCCGTACAACAGTCCGCTGAACCGCTACCCGGACCCGCTGCAAGGCGAGCTGAAGGCGGAGCTGGCGAAGGTGAAGAACGTCCCCGCGGTGAACATCTTCCTGGGCAACGGCTCCGACGAGGCCATCGACCTGGTCTACCGCGTGTTCTGCGAGCCGAAGGTGGACAATGTCGTGGCCATCGAGCCGACATACGGGATGTACCGCGTCTGCGCGGACATCAACGACGTGGCGTACCGTCCCGTGCTCCTCGACGACCACTACCAGCTGGATGCCGACGCGCTCCTGAAGGCTTGCGACGCCCGGACGAAGGTCATCTGGCTGTGCTCGCCGAACAACCCCACGGGCAACAACCTCCAGACGGAGGCCATCGAACGGGTGCTGCGGGAGTTTGAGGGCATCGTCGTCGTGGACGAGGCGTACAGCGACTTCTCGTCGAAGCCCGTCTTCCGCAGTAGGCTGAAGGACTATCCGAACATCATCGTGCTGAACACGATGAGCAAGGCGTGGGGCTGTGCTGCGATCCGTCTGGGTATGGCGTTTGCCAGCGAGGCGATCATCGGACTGTTCAACAAGGTGAAATACCCCTACAACGTCAACCTCCTCACGCAGCAGCAGGCGCTGGAGGCCCTGCATGGCCGCGACGATGTGGAGAAATGGGTGACGATGCTCCTGCAGGAGCGCACGCGCCTGATGGCTGCGTTCCGCGACCTGAAGATCTGCGAGGCGGTCTACCCCACCGACGCAAACTTCTTCCTGGCGAAGATGACCGACGCGCAGGCCATCTACGACTACCTCGTCGAGCGCGGGATCATCGTCCGCAACCGCACAAGGGTGCGGCTGTGCAACAATTGTCTGCGCGTCACCATCGGCACGAAGAGCGAGAATGGCGAGCTGCTTGGCGCGCTCAGGCAGTACTAAGGAGCAATCATCTTGAAAGTTTTATAGTAGAACCAATAGGTCTTGGCGTAGGTGTCACGGATGGCCGTGTAGCGGGCGCGAGGATCGGGGTTCTTCTGCAGGAGGTCCATGAAGTCCTCAAAGTCCGCGTCCATGACCGCATTGTGGTAGACGACGCGGGGAGCACGGGAGATGTGGTTGTAGAGCGTCAGAGCCTCACGATAGTGGAGCGGGAGGTTTTGTCCCGAGCCCTGGCGGTTATCGATGGAGTCGCCAACATGATAATAGCGCTGGAGGGCCCCGGCGAAGTGGTCGAGGTCACCATCGAGGAGGTAGGCGCAGAGAAGCCAGTCGTGGGCCGCAGGCGTTGCCCAGTGCTTCTCGTGGAGCTTCTCCAGATAGACCTTTGGCGAGAGCTTCTGCTGGAAGCAGACGCCGAGATGCTTGTAGACGTCCGTCTCCGGCACCATCATCATTTTCACAGACTTTCCATTGGGCAACATCGCCTCCGATCCGCCGACGAGCGGATAGGTGAAGAGGCGTTCGCCGAGCTCATGTCGCAGCGAGAGCGCATAGACACGGAGACAGGTCAGACTGCTGTCCGTCCTCGCCTCACGCTGTCCCACCTGCAGGGCCTCGCCGTGGCGGTGGCTGAGGATGTCGCTCTCCATGCGCATGCGGTGGTGGAAGAGCGTGTCGTTGCAGCCGATGGCGACGGTCGTCAGGGCCATGATGACCATCAGCAGCATGTTCACCCAGACGATGCGCGAGAAGAGTCCCACGGCATTGACCTGGATGTCCAGCGACTGTATCTGCCGGCAGACAGCGACGACGGCGGCATAGACCACCATCAGCAGGGGGAAGAGCCACAGCCACGGTCCGAGATAGCTCTCCTCGTCGAGATGCGGCGATACATCGGTGAGGATGGCGAGGAGGAGCAGCGATGGCAGATAGGTCAGGGCGTGGGTGCGTAGCCAGAGCTTTGTGACGGCATAGACGCCCATCTGCACGAGCCAGAGCACGAACGTGATGAGTACGGCTCCGATGGTCCGGTTATAGTGTGTAACACCCTGCGAGAGGACATACTGCGTCACGGCGATGACGTCTGCCTGATAGTCGTACAGGTAGAAGAACGTGAAGAGAATGAAAAAAATGGCACACGCCATCCTCATGATGACGGTGCCACTCTTGTTGTTTCCTTGGAGCATGAGTTATTTCTTTTTACGCAGTACCACGGCAGAGCGTGCCGGGATGTAGAGCTTAAGCCACCCCTTGTGGTCCTTGGCGTAGAGCGGGTCAAAGTTGGTCATGTGCTCGACGGAGTCGTCGGCGAGGCCATTACCGCCAAACGCCTTGGCGTCGGTGTTGAGGACCACATCGTAGGAGCCCTCGGGGACGAGGAAGCCATAGTCCGCAAACGACTGGAACGGCGCAAAGTTGAACACGAAGACGAGGTCGCCGCGCATGAACGCGAGCACCTGGTCGCCATCGTTGTGCCAGATCTCCTGCACGGGCGTCTCATTGAAGCCCTTCTCACTGGTGATGGTGCGGAGCATCTCGCGGTCGAAGTCGCCGAGGAAGTGATAGTCGAGCTCGGGGTTGTCGACGAGGTTCCACTGTCGGCGGGCATACTTATAGCTCCATCCGTTGCCCTCGCGCGGGAAGTCGATCCACTCCGGGTGACCAAACTCGTTGCCCATGAAGTTGAGGTAACCGCCATTCATCGCTGCTGCGGTGACCAGTCGGATCATCTTGTGGAGGGCGATGCCGCGGTGGACCATGTCGTTCTCGTCGCCGCGCTTGAAGTGCCAGTACATGTCCGCGTCGATGAGTCGGAAGATGATCGTCTTGTCGCCCACGAGTGCCTGGTCGTGGCTCTCGCAGTAGGAGATCGTCTTCTCGTCCGCGCGCCGGTTTTTCACCTCCCAGAAGATGCTCGACGGCTTGAGGTCCTCGTCGCGCACCTCCTTGATGGTCTTGATCCAATAGTCGGGGATGTTCATCGCCAGACGATAGTCGAAGCCATAGCCGCCATCCTCGAACTTCGCTGCGAGGCCGGGCATGCCGCTTACCTCCTCAGCGATGGTGATCGCGTTGGGGTTCACCTCATGGATGAGCTTGTTCGCCATCGTCAGATAGCAGATGGCGTTGTCGTCCTCGTGGCCATTGAAATAGTCGCCATAGTTGGTGAACGCCTCGCCGAGGCCGTGGCTATAATAGAGCATCGACGTGACGCCGTCGAAGCGGAAGCCATCGAAGTGGAACTCCTCGAGCCAGTATTTACAGTTGGAGAGGAGGAAGTGGATGACGTCGTCCTTGCCATAGTCGAAGCAGAGCGAGTCCCATGCCGGATGCTCGTGGCGGTCACCGGGATAGAAGTATTGGTTCGGGTCGCCGGCGAGGTTGCCGAGTCCCTCCACCTCGTTCTTCACGGCGTGGGAGTGGACGATGTCCATGATGACGGCTACGCCCTGACGATGGGCCTCGTCGATGAGCGCCTTCAGCTCCTCGGGTGTGCCAAAACGGCTGGAGGGCGCGAAGAACGAACTGACGTGATAGCCGAAGCTGCCATAGTAGGGATGCTCCTGGATGGCCATGACCTGCATGCAGTTGTAGCCGTCCTTGACGATGCGCGGCAGGACGTTGTCCTTAAACTCCGTGTAGGTGCCGACCTTCTCGGCGTCCTGCGCCATACCGATGTGGCACTCGTAGATGAGCAGCGGGTCCTTCTTCGGGGTAAACTTTTTCTTCTTCCAGACGTAGGGCTTCTCGGGAGCCCACACCTGCGCGGAGAATATCTTCGTCTGGTCGTCCTGCACGACGCGGTTGATCCATGCGGGTATGCGCTCGCCCTGACCGCCGTTCCACTTCACGTGCATCTTGAACAGGTCACCGTGCTTCATGGCCCCGGCTGGCAGGCGGAGCTCCCAGTTGCCTGTGCCGAGGATGTGCTTGCAGCGGTAGTCCTCCTGCTCGGTCCACTGGTTGAAGTCGCCGACGATGTAGATGTCCATGGCGTTGGGTGCCCACTCACGGAACACCCACGAGCCGTCGGCCTCGCGGTGCAGGCCGTAGTAGTCGTAGCCACTGGCAAAGTCGGTGAGCGTCTGCTTGCCGTCCTGCGTGAGCTGGCTGATCTTCCACAGGGCATGGTCGTGGCGTCCGCGGATGGCGTCCTCGAAGGGAGCCAGATAGCCGTCGTGCTCGACGAGGCCGATGTGCTTTGGTGTCTCAGGCTTCTTCGTGGTCTTGGCCTTGGCAGCGGGCTTCTTCGCGACAGCCTTCGCGGTAGTTTTCTTTACGGTTGTTTTCTTTGCAGTGGTAGCTGTAGTCTTCTTCGTTACCATACTATATTAGAGTTATAGGTCTGTTTTTATGCTTTGATCTTGAAGATCGCCTTGTGGATGTCGCCCTCGCCGATGCAGGGCGCATGGCCGTCCTGTGGGAAGAAGATGGCGAACTCACCCGGTTGGCACGTCACATAACTCTCTGACGGAGCGC
>ERZ1032009.163-NODE-163-length-15431-cov-6.198816_pt1 | contig 15431 bp, 13 predicted proteins | sample MGYA00516700_ERZ1032009 | MGnify/ENA primary metagenome ERZ1032009 (study PRJEB33719, sample SAMN04261292) | wastewater metagenome | biome: rural village; feature: human; material: feces | host: Homo sapiens | place: El Salvador | collected 2013-01-14 ...
ATGGTAGCATACCATTCATAGAACTTCCCAAAGAGTGAGTAATCATACTACAAAATACAACACTATCCAATAACGATGCAACAATTCATCGTCCTTGTCACATCCCTGCTGCTGTTCACCTCTGCAACAGCCCAGACTACTCACAACGGAAGCTGCTCCACCGTGGGAATACATCAGACATACACCTCGCCCAACAACAAGATAACGCTCGCCCTGCAGGACGGCGTATGGGCTATCACCTACAACGGGCACCATGCGCTTACAATCCGACATAAAGGGAACGCCGTCCCCCTGAGCTATGCAAAAAATGTCAACGACGACTATTATATGCTCACTGGCAAGCGCACCCACTGCCACAACGAAGGCAACGAGTATCTCTTCAGCATCGGCAACGATTCCCTGCTTCGACTGCGCCTCTACAATGATGGCATAGCCTTCCGCTATGAGTACAGCAGTCTTCGCCATCAGCAGATGAGCAACGAGGGCACGGTATTCGACATCAGTGGAGCACGCAACTACTGGATGCAGAAATACACCAACAACTACGAAGGTTTCTATCTGCCCAAGGACAGCATCGATGCTTCCTTTGAGCATATCGGTTTTCCCGTGTTGGTGGAAAACGACAGCAATGCCGTACTGCTCACCGAGGCAAACATCGAGCACGGGCAGAGTGCGGCATCACTGTGGAGAGCCGGCAATCCCGGGCTTCTGGAAGTGAGGGCAGATAACGACCCCACCTATAAGGACGGCACATGGCACACACCCTGGCGCGTGGCAATCATCGGACAATGGAGCGACATCGTGGAATCCACGCTCGTGACGGATGTGAGCCATCCCTGCACGCTGGAGGACACCGCATGGATAAGACCCGGAGTGGCATCGTGGGTGTACTGGGCTTACAATCATGGCTCCAAGGATTACAAGATCCTGAAGGAGTACGTCGACTTTGCAGCAAAATGGCACCTCCCCTACACGCTCATCGATGCCGAATGGGACGAGATGGGAAATGGCGGCAACATCGACGACATCATCGCCTACTCGCTCAAGCGCGGCGTGAAACCCATCCTGTGGTATAACTCCTCCACGGAATGGAAGAAGGAGTATGGTGCGCCAGGACCCCACAATCGTCTGAATAACCCTGAAGATCGTGAACGGGAGTTCGCCATGCTCGAGAAGAAAGGTGTTGCGGGAGTGAAGGTGGATTTCTTCTCCGGCGACACACAACCCACAATGTACTACTGTCAAGAGTTAATAGAGTGTGCCGCTCGCCATCATCTACTCATCACGCTCCACGGCGCATCGCTACCCCGCGGATGGCAGCGCACCTATCCCAACCTCATCACCACGGAGGCGGTGTATGGAGCGGAATGGTACAACAACGGTCCGTGGCTCACGCCGCGTGCAGCACGCCACAACGCCACCCTGCCCTTCGTGCGCAATGTCGTGGGGTCGATGGACTATACGCCCTGCACCTTCTCCGACTCGCAGTTCCCACATATCACCACGCCTGCCCACGAGCTCGCCCTCACAGTGCTCTTCGAATCGGGCATACAGCATCTCCCCGACCGTCCCGAGAGTTATCTCGCACAGCCCCTCGGCGTGCAGCACTTCCTCGCTACGCTGCCCACAGCATGGGACGACACAAGATTCCTGGGTGGGTATCCCGGCAGATGGATAGCCCTGGCGCGCAGGAAGGGGAATATATGGTATGTGGGAGTTGTCAATGGCACCGACCATCCCATCACCGTCAGTCCCGATTATCATGTCATAGGCAATCGTCTGGCACGGGTGGAACAGTTCGCTGATGTCCGGAAGAAGGACGCAACAACCGTCTTCAACGTCACGAGCACCCCGCGTCTCCCTTCTTCGCTGTCCTTGCAGGCACGAGGAGGATACGTAATGAAAATCACGATAAAACCATAACCCAAGAAACCCCAACTTTCCACAATCCTCCTGTGCACGATGCTCTTGAACATGGCCGCCTCGACGTTTGCCCTCCTTCATGATCATGATTGCCACCAGCATAAGTCGCTCAGAGATATTCCATGAGGATATCCCAGACAGCGATGATATGGCAGACGCTGCCGCCGAGGACAAAGAAGTGGAAGACGGTATGCATGAAACGCCGCTTCCGCAGGGTATAGAACAGTGCACCGGTGATATAGCAGACGCCTTCACCTACAATCCAAATGAACGCGGCGGGAGACAGCGCGTCGAGCAATGGCTTGAGAGCGACGAGGACACAGAGCCCCATACCGATATAGGTCAGCGTCTCGGCGTTGCTGTGTCCTTTGAGCCTCCGGAAGCTGTTCACTGTACCGACGAGGGCGCACAGCCAGATAAAGATGAACAGTCCCCAGCCCCAGAGGCCGTGGTCGCGGAGGCAGATGAGCGTGATGGGTGAATACGAGCCGGCGATATGCCAGTAGATGGCGGCATGGTCCCACCTCCGCAGGCGTTCCTTCCATACCGACCAGGCAGAAAGGCTATGATAGATCGTCGAGACGACATAGCTGAAGAGCATGCCGACGAGGTAGAGGATGACGCCTGCCGTGGCCCACCTGTTGGAACAGGCGAAGCACCAATAGAGGAAGATGGCACCGAAGACAACGCCGAGCACGATGCCTGCAGCGTGGGACCAGCTGTTCCACAGCTCCTCTCGATGGTTGAAGAAGATATGCCTTTTCATGTCTGCGGAAGTTTTTGCGCCTTACGACTGCAAAATTACACTTTTCCAGTGAGGATAACGAAGATTTTCCACTAAATTTGCCTAAGTGTTGGGGGAGCGGATCATGTTTCGCTTGCTTCAGTTACTTTCTGTAGATGACGGTGCCGTTGGCCTGATGCGTGGCGAGGACGAGGACCTCGGCGATCTGCACGTGGGCGGGTGCCTGGGCAGCATAGAGGGCTACATCAGCGATGTCGGTGCCGGTCAGCGGCTGGATGCCTTTGTAGACGTTGTCGGCCTTGGCCTTGTCGCCATGGAAGCGGGTGACGGAGAAGTGTGTCTCGACGAGGCCGGGCTTGATGTTCGTCACACGGACGGCCGTGTCGGCGAGGTCGATGCGCAAGCCGTCGCTGAGGGCTTTGACGGCTGACTTCGTGGCGCAGTAGACATTGCCTCCGGCGTAGGCGGCGTCACCGGCCACACTTCCGATGTTGATGACATGGCCTGAGCCTCGTTCTACCATGCCGGGCACGACAGCACGGGTGACATATAATAGGCCCTTGATGTTCGTGTCGACCATCGTGTCCCAGTCGTCGGTGTTGCCTTTGTACTCCTTTTCGAGACCTAATGCGAGGCCGGCATTGTTGATGAGCACGTCGATAGTGCTCCAGCTCTCGGAGAGGTGCTCGATGGCTGAGAAGACACTATCGCGGTCACGGACGTCGAAGACGAGCTCGAGGATCTCCGCGCCGGTACTGTCCCTCAGCGTCTTACTCATCTCTGCGAGTTTCTGGGCGTTACGGCCATTGAGGATGAGACGATAGCCTGCCGTGGCGAACTTCTCTGCACATGCGGCGCCGATGCCACTGGTGGCGCCTGTAATCAATACTGTCTTTGTCATATTATAGTTGTTTTTGTCTTTATCTGTAGTGTGTCGTCCACCGTCTGTGTTATATTGGTCTTCTTGTCAGTGGATAATGCAAAGGTACTAAACTTAATCCACAATCGGGAGTGTGCGAGCGTGAAAAAGTCATAAACGGTTTATACAGGGTAATGTGGGTATTCAGATTCAAAAAAAATACGTGATCGGCGTTGGGAATGTGACGGATTCTTGCTATCTTTGCGTAGGTGTGGCGTTGTGTGAGGGCGCGCACCCGCTGCCAACACACTTCTCACGGAAGGATATCAAGGAGATGGTGAGCTATCTGTAGCCGTCAGCTGAATCACTCAAACAATACTTTTATATCAGTAAACTATGACATTATCGACAACACCAACCATCGAAGGCCGTCCGATATCCAGGTAAAGAGCCGTGGTGGTAATATTACAAGATATGAGACGGATATTGATGACATTATGCTTTCTGCTGACAGGACTCCCAACAGTTGTGGCAGATAGCAACGACAGCATCCCTTCCGTACTGGAGGAGAAGCCCTGCCACACGGATGCTGCCATGAGCTTCCACGACCGCCTTGCAGGGAACAGACTGTTCAGGAGCCTGCAGGTCGGCGTTCCCCTCATCGCAGGCGGACTGATCGAGAAGCATCAGGACGACAAATACCGGCGGCTGAGGAACGACTTCCTTCCGGAGTTCAAACACCCCATAGACAACTATCTGCAGGTATCTCCACTGGCGGTGATGGTAGGGCTCAAAGCCCTTGGCGTGCCCTCACGGTCGTCGTGGACCAGGATGATGGCCAACAGCGGCGCGTCGTTCCTGTTGATGTCCACCACCGTGCAAAGTCTCAAGCACACCACGAACGTCTGGCGTCCGGACGGTGCAGACAACCATAGCTTCCCTTCAGGCCATACCGCCACGGCCTTCATGGCGGCCACGCTCTTGAGTAAGGAGTATGGCCATCTGTCGCCATGGGTGAGCATTGGCGCCTACTCCGTGGCAGCCACCACGGGCTTCATGCGTATAGCCAACAACAAGCACTGGCTATCGGACGTGATGGTGGGGGCGGGCCTGGGAATCATCAGCACGGAGTTCGGCTACTGGATCGTGGATGCCCTGATGAAAGACAAGGGACTGCTGAGGAAGGACAGGAGCACGCTGCACGGGACGGAGGATGCGTCCCCGTCGTTCTTCGGTGTCTATGGTGGGTTCAATGTGCCAATCAGCAAGTTTGACGTCAGCGAGGAGGCGGAGTACAAGACCTCTACGGGCACGACGCTGGGCGCTGAGGGCGCATGGTTCTTCAACAGCTACCTCGGACTGGGCGGCAGGGCGACGCTGTCCAACTTCCAGTTTATCGTCAATGATACGGAGGCTGGCGACAACACGCTCGACTTCTGGAACATATCCTTCGGACCGTATTTCAACCTGCCTCTTACCAACCGGCTGAGCATCGGCACAAAGGCACTGGCGGGATACACGCATTACATGCGCACCGACATCGGCGGCATCGTCGTACCCCACAACGCGGGATGGGGCTTCGGCACAGGTCTGAACGTTGATTACCGTATACAGAGACAGCTTTCCTTCGGCATCTTCATGGACTACAGCATCCAACCCGCGCACAGCGAGTACAGCGATGAGTTCATGCACATCATGACGGTGGGTGCGCGTGCTGCGGTGATGTTCTAAGCATCCGACAGTCCGCACGATAATTGGACCAGATGAAGGAGGCTATCCTCTACATCCTCCAGGAACAGGGCAGCATGGTGTCACGCGACCTGCGACTTATGTCGGGAAACTGTGTTACCTTTGCACCATGGCAAAGAAACAATCGTCATTCGACTACTGCCATAGTACTATGATTTAATGGTTATTGTTGTTGTTCGATAGTGGTCTGGTCATCCTTCGGCACGTGCCTCAGAAGTACGTGGCACGTGCCTCAGAAGTACGTGGCACGTGCCTCAGAAGTACGTGACACGTGCCTCAGAAGCACGTGGCACGTGCCGCAGGATGCCGATCTCAGTGTGCACAAAGGTACACAAATAAGGGCGCAGGGGGGCTATCCACGGAAAAATACCCCTGCGCCCAAAATGCAGTGGTTCTTCTTATCTCTCTTGCACTTACCAGTGGACATCTGTAACAGCGTTTGTTGTGCCTTCGGCATCTTCTGCCAACGCCCCGTATGTCAGCCCACATCGGGGGGGCGGGGATGTTGCGCGGAAGGCCATCATAAAGATAACGGCTTGGGTGGCCTGTTAGTTGTCTAGCGAGGCTTAGTTCACTAACCTTGTCATGGAGGTCGTTTCGAGGATTAGGTCGTGACTTTTTTTGTGTTCCGTCTGTATGCATTTTCTTTGCTTTGGAGCCGTTCCATTATTTGCAACACATTGGTAATGAATAATTTCTGCGAGTAACATAATGAAACATTATTTGCGGAATTTGTGACGAAATAATTGCATTTTCGACAAATAAGTTATATCTTTGTAATGCGAACTAAAAATAACAGTGTTAAACTCAAAATTATGAAAGCAAAATCAAAAAAGACTTTTGCAGCCTTGATTGCGATGGCTGCACTGATGATTTCAGTACCAACCTATGGTCTCCAGTATTATGGAGAAGATCAGCCAATTATTGTTCACGGCCCTCATCGCTCACCCAAGAAGCCAACGACTCCCATCACCGTATCGTTTAACCCCATTTCCAACAGCATTGACCTGTCATTTTTCACCTCTTATAAAGATGTATCAGTGGTGGTCCTCAAAGATGGTATTCCTATTATATGTAAAAATCTTGGGGATGTCAACTCTGGTTTATATGAGGTCCCCTTTGAAGAATACGATGCTGATTCTGACTACAAGGTCTTGATCCTTTCCGAAGGAGTCAGAATCGTCAGCCAATCATTATAGTACTATTATTCCCGCATACCCCTGCCCCTACTCATATCCCTGGCATAGTTTCTATGCCAGGTTTTTTTTGTTTCTTCTTCTTCCTCCTCCTTTGAGAGTAAATGTTATGTAGGGTCGCTTGATTATATGAAGCCTTGCTATCATTGCTATCAATGGCCTTGTCATGTTCAGCTTAAGACCTGATGATTCCTTGGTAATTCTCATGTGAGGTTAACGAAAAGGGACAAGTCTTCGACAGACGTTGATGTTGCTCAGACTTCTATAATCTTCTTAATCTTTTTGAATGGTGCTGCATGCTGAAGGATTCTTCAACAAAGTGCTACCTTTTAAACTGTCTGTTTGTGCAGCAAGAAATAGATATAAATAACGTTTACTTTTAAAATTTTCTTTTAGCAAAAGAGTTTGCTCAAACATTATTTTCTCAGTCCTTTTTGACGTTGCGTTGAGGACTACAGGGATGCAAATAAACCTTTGCGTGCCGTTTCATTTTTTGCAATTATTTGAAATATAGTTATTTATAAGAAAAGCCAGCTCAACATGCCCTTGTCAAAAACTTGTGTTTTCTCTTGCAAATTTTAAATGAACGTCCTAACTTTGCAATCGTCAAACAGACAAATCGTGAACGAAGTCAAAACTTTAATCACGATAAATATTGTTGTAAATATTATAAGATGAAAAGTAACGTCTTGAATTATAAAAAGGGCATGTTCCATGCTATCAGAAACCCATCTGCGGGAGTTGATTCCAATAGATGAAATTCATAACATAGACTTTAATATATAAAACATGTCAATGAAAAGTGATTTTTCAACGATCCAGCAAGGGATAGACAGTTGGCTGATGCCTTCGATCTGGCAAGCATCAAAGACGGTAAAAAACATACTACCAGGCCGAAGCCGACTACGACCTCTGACCTGGCCCAACGGCACCTGCGCCTCCGTCGACACCACCATCTTTACCTGATCCGTTTGATGGCAATAACTGCAAGTGTATTGCAGTAGCATTCTTTTAGACAGTTATTCAATAAATACTTCTATAAATTTTGCAATTATGAAAAAGACCTAACAAATCCGGCTGTCCTCAATGGCATTGAGCAGATAGCCCAGTCAGAACTCTCTAATGTAAAAGGGAAAGAAAGCAAAGAACACAAAGAAAGAGTTGCAGGAGACAGATGATAATTGTTCTTGCTTGATCCTCGCATTCACATAATGAAGTTTTCAATTACTATAGTTTCACTAAAATTTAACAACAATGGAAAAGAAAGGACTTAGTTCGGCAATCCTCAATGGTATTGAGCAGGTTGCACAATCGGAGCTCTCCGATGTTAAGGGCGGCAAGGCTGCCAAGAAGAAGGTAGACCTTCAGACTCAGGAAGGTGACTGCAAGTGCATCGCTATTGCCTTCACATAATCGGTACAGATTCCTATCACATGTTTCACTTAATTTATTAACAACAATGGAAAAGAAAGAAACCAATTCCGGCATCCTCGGCGGTATCGAGCAGGTTGCCAATGCTGAACTGTCGAATGTAAAGGGCGGCAAGGCTACCAAGAAGAAGGTAGACCTTCAGGCTCAGGAAGGTGATTGCAAGTGCATCGCTATTGCCTTCACATAATCGGTACAGATTCCTATCACATGTTTCACTTAATTTATTAACAACAATGGAAAAGAAAGAAACCAATTCCGGCATCCTCGGCGGTATCGAGCAGGTTGCCAATGCTGAACTGTCGAATGTAAAGGGCGGCAAGGCTACCAAGAAGAAGGTAGACCTTCAGGCTCAGGAAGGTGATTGCAAGTGCATCGCTATTGCCTTCACATAATCCCAAACTGTTTCATAAGAAGTTTAACATCAGAAACATTAAGAAAGATGAAAGAATTAACCGGTAAGCAAAATGGTTTCATGGCTCATTTCGAGAAGTTGGGCGACAATGAAATCTCATTCATCAGAGGCGGCAAGCGTCTCCCATCCAATGTCTCGTTCCCGGGCAGTAACAATCAATTGTATTAATCGGTAATTCTTGGTTCGCTAGGGCAGAGCAGGCAATGCCTCTCTGCCGCTAGCTTCCGGGATACCTATATCAACGTAGAATACATATGAAAGTTTCCATTAATAAGAACTACACCATCAGAAATGAGAAGAACTGTTCTTATGTTATCTATTCCGGCAGTCTGATCCATGCCAAGGCAGTACCGGGACCGCTCGTTATGACCATACCTTCCTTCCTCGGATTCTTGCTTTCCCAGTTCCAGGGTGATGAATACAAGGAGTCAGTTGCCAAGACTGCACAGCTGCTGGGTGTAACGCCTGATAAGATCCGGTGCATCACGGATAAGCTTGTGGAAAACAACAGTCCCTACATTTCAATGTTAGGCGAGCAGACAATTTATCTGCCGAAGGATATGCTGGTGAAATCAGACCATGTGACTAAGGTATATACGACGGATAACGCCACACCCGGCGATGAGTATGTTCCTCATCGAATTGGCGTCCCGGCTTATATGAGCATTATGATCACATCCAAGTGCCATACCAACTGTATATATTGTTATGCTGACAGAAGCCGCCCTGATGATATGAATACGGAGACGATATTGAAGCTGATTGATGAAGCCCATCAGATTGGCGTGGTGACAGCACTCGTGTCAGGTGGGGATATCTTCTCAAATCATGACTGGCGACTGATCCTCAAGTGTTTGTCAGACTATGACTACCACCCTGTACTGTCTACAAAGGTGCCACTCACGGAAGACGATGTCGCATTCCTGATCTCAATTGGGGTTAACGAGATACAGTTCTCTATTGACACGCTGACTCCTGAGGTGGCTACGCGGCAGTTAAGAGTGATGGGACCAACCTATATCAAGCGGATGGAACAGACATTGGATGCTTGTGAGCGTCTCGGACTACCGTTCAATGTGAAATCCGTTATCACCAAGTGGAATGGCAACCTGGATAATTTCCGTTATATGTATGCTTTCTTCTCCAAAATGCAGCAAATCCGTTCATGGAATGTCGTACCGGCATTCTGCTCCAACTTTAGGGAGGATTATGCCACTTATCAGCCGTCGCAGGGATCCCTGCTTGCCATCAAAGCATACCTGGAGGGTCTCCACACCCGCTTCATCCTTTATACCAGTAAGCTTGAAGAAAAAACAGAGCCTCAGAAGAAATATCAAACAGCTGAGGAATACGCCCGCCGGAACAAGATCTGTGCAGCTAATACCTATTCGATGGGCATCCTCTCGAACGGTAAGGCAACGGTTTGCGAGATGCTCTACTACAACCCGCGCTTCTACATTGGCGACATTCAGGAGCAAAGCCTCTCGTCCATCTGGAATTCCAAGAAAGCGCTTGACCTGTTCAATTTCAATCAGCAGGTGGAAAACATGGAGAGTGCCTGCCATACGTGCAAGGTCATGGAGAAGTGCAAGAAAGGTATGAAGAAACGTTTCTGCCTGGCTGATGTGATCAATTCGTATGGTGAGGACAAATGGGACTATCCTGATCCTCGTTGTCCGGAAGCACCCCAGTGTGACATTGAGAAAATTATGTAATCTGTTCTATATATGAAGAAACTCTGCTTATTACTATCCAGTTCCATAGCCATGTCGGTACAGGCCGCTGAGATGCTGCCTACAGACAGTGTGCCAGATAGTACTGGTATCCACAAGGAGGTCTTACTGAAAGAAGTGGCTGTTAAAGCTCAGGCACGGGTCCTCTCTGTGAAGAATGGTGACTTCGTCATGCGCGTCGCGGGGACAAGCATGGCACAGGAGACAAGTTCTTTGGATGTGCTGTCCAAGATGCCGGGTCTGTTGAAAGATCAGGATGGTAATCTGGTGTCCTATAAAGGTAATGCCCCAGTCTATTATGTAAATGGCAAAGAGGTGTATGACTTTTCGGTTATTGAGAACCTGCCTGTGGGGAGTATCAAGGATGTTAAGCTGATTACTAACCCCGGAGCGAAATACAGCGCTGGTACAGGGTGTGTCGTGGAGATCAGGACACGTAGGAACAATCAGTACTTCGCCGCGCAGCTTGATAATGAATATGACCGGAATCACTATAATTCAAACAGTCACAGCCTGTTCTTGCAGCATGCGGGGAAAAAGGTTGTTCTGGAGGGTCTTGCCGGGTATGATGATTACAGGAATTATTCTGTTGAGAATGTGAACCTGACGAATATGGCTGAACCAACATACGAAAACAGGATCTCCACGCATTCACTGTATGACTCTGATAAACGCTACAAATATCAGTTTTCCACTGTGTTCCCGTTCAGTGATACCTTCGAAGTAGGCATACAATATGATGGGTGGAAGAAATCGGACCGGTATCGTAATGCAATGGCAGATTCTTCTTTCGTAAGCTCACTTTTCTCGGAAGATGTCTATTCCCTCTCCAGAATCAAGGATGGCGGACATATGAACCATGTCAATGCATATGGTTATTTGCAAATAGGGGAGAAGTGGGAACTGAATGCCTATGGGGATTGGGTGAACTCCCGCCTTACCCGTTCACAGGAAGTAGCTGAAACATCAGTCTCAGCACCTGATATTCATGTCTCTGTCGATGGACATTCAGACTATAACATCTATGCCGGGAAATTGACGTTGGATTATGCTCCCGCCGAGGACAAGACAGTAAGCGTGGGAGTGGATTATGCTCATACACATGGCAAGTCTTTATTCGAGTATACTGACGATGTCTCTAACTCGGATTATGTCACAACGGAAAAGAAGTTCGCGGCATTCGCAGAATATCAGGGCTGGTCAGGGAAACTAAGCTATTCTGCTGGCTTGCGTTTCGAGCATGTGGGTGAAGAACAGAAAGACCGATTGCATCCGGATAAAAGCACAGGCAGGACCTATGACAATTTGTTCCCGTCTTTGTCCCTGACATACAGTCCTACTGAAGGTGTTCATCATAGCCTGAAATATAGATCTGGTATCAGGCGCCCGGATTTTAGTTGGATGAGCACCAGCTCAACATATGTAAACCGGTTCATGCGGCAGGTCGGCTCACCGACGCTTAAACCACAGATCAGCCATCAGATTGATTACTCCTATATGCATGGCAACTTCTTTGTTCAGGCCGGATATACTTATAACCACGACTATCTGGGTATCAACCTGTATAAAAACGAGAACCATCCGGAGATCGTCATGTCTTCCTGGAAAAACTATAACAAGGAACAGGACCTGTCGATACTGACAGGATACCGATACCGTCTGGGACCTTTCGAACCGACATGGAGCGTCGGCATGAGACAGCACTTCCTCACAGTGCAATATCTTGGTGAAGACAAAAAGATGGATAAGCCTTTCTGGTTTCTGAAAATGAATAACATCATCCGCCTTCCCTGGAAAATACGCTTTAACCTGGACTGGAGCTATATGAGCAGTGGGGAACAAGTATTCGTCAAGACAAAACCCATAAGTGTCCTGAATGTCGGATTCCAGAGGAAATTTCTGGCGGACAGATTAACCATTACCCTGCAGGGTGATGATATCTTCAAAGGTGGAGCAGCCCGGTTGAATGGCGGTATCGGAGATATACATCTCGGACAGTATATATACCGCGACCAAAGGGCGTTCAGTATACATCTGACATGGAAGATCAACAAAGCGAAAAGCAAATACTCAAGTGAAAGCGCTGCTCAATCAGAGATCAACCGTTTAAATCAATGATTTATGTTTAAGAAGAAATTTCCTTTTGCCCAGCAACATGATACGATGCAGTGCGGCGTCGCCTGCCTGAAGATGATCTGTGAATATTATGGCCGGAAATATTCGCTGTATACGCTTTCAAAGTATTGCTCTCCTACAAACGAAGGAGTATCTTTACTTGGCATAAGTGAGGCTGCTGTCAAGCTGGGTCTGAAGACGATGTGCGGCCGCGTCCCGTTAGACACCTTGAAGGAGATCCCATTGCCTTGTATCCTGCACTGGGACCAGAACCACTTTGTTATCTTGTATAAAGTCACAAAAAACAAATTCTATGTCGCTGATCCTGGCAACGGACTGATAGCCTATAACAAGAAGGATTTTATCTCCCACTGGATCAGCACGGTTTCAGGAGGGGAAGAGAAGGGCATTGTCATGCTGATGGGGAAGACTCCATCGTTCGATACCCATGCCCAAGATACACACCGCGAAGAGCGGTCATTTAAGTTCCTCTTTGGATATATCAAGCAATACCGGAAGTATTTCTTCCAGATAGTCCTTGGTCTCGCCATTGGCAGCCTGATCCAGCTGGCCATGCCTTTCCTGACTCAGTCTATCGTGGATGTGGGCATCAAACACAATAACCTCGGGTTCGTATGGCTGGTGCTCCTCGGACAATTAATGCTGACCGTCAGCAGCACACTGGTTGACTTCGTCCGCCGCTGGCTGTTGCTGCATATCGGATTGAGGATTAACATCTCACTTGTAAGTGACTTCTTCATCAAGTTGCTCAAGCTCCCGATGTCCTTCTTTGATACCAAGCAGATGGGTGATCTGATGCAGCGTATTGACGACCATGTCCGTGTAGAGAAGTTCCTGACGAACCAGACGCTGTCGGTGGTGTTCTCAGTGCTGACATTCTTGGTGTTCGGTGTGGTGCTGTTCATCTATAACCAACTGATATTCTTCGTGTTCATTTTGGGTAGTGCCATATATGGCGTATGGATAACGATGTTCCTGAACAAGCGAAAGATACTGGATTATAACCTGTTCGAGAAACAAGCGGTGAACAACAACAAGACCTATGAGTTCGTGACTTCCATGCAGGAAATCAAACTCCAGGACTGCGAGCAGCGCCGTCGATGGGAATGGGAGGATATTCAGGCAGATGTGTTCCGGATCAATATGCAGAGCCTGAAACTGAAGCAATGTCAGGAAGCGGGCAGTATTTTTATCAATGAATTGAAGAACATAGTGATTACAGTGTTGTCTGCTGCATCTGTTATCAATGGGGATCTGACATTAGGTATGATGCTGGCCGTACAGTATATCATTGGACAGTTGAACAGCCCGGTTGAACAGATCATGGCTTATATCTATGTGATCCAGGATGTGAAGATAGGACTGGAACGTATCAATGAGATCCACCAGATGGATAATGAGGATGCTCCGGATAACCACCTGGAAGCAGATACGCATGCCGATCTGGTATTTAATCATGTCAGCTTCAAGTACGACAAGCATGGCATCAACAAAACCATCGATGACGTGAACTTCACGATTCCACAAGGTAAGGTGACTGCGATCGTCGGGGCCTCTGGTAGCGGAAAGACCACATTGATGAAACTACTCCTCGGCTATTACCCAGTGCTGGAAGGCAGTGTCATGATTGGAAATGAGAATATCAACGATCTTAATAAAAAGCAATGGCGCAGGAAATGCGGTGTGGTGATGCAAGAGGGCTTCATATTCTCAGACTCCATAGCCAGAAACATTGCTATAACGGATGGTGAGATAGATAAGGACAGGCTGCTGAAAGCTGCCCAGATGGCGAGGATCCATGATGACATCATGAACCTGCCCTTGAAATACAACACTATTGTGGGTCGAGAGGGTATCGGCTTGAGCCTGGGTCAGCGGCAACGGATACTGATAGCAAGGGCTATATACAAAAATCCGTCATATATCTTCCTCGACGAGGCTACCAACTCCCTGGATGCCAAGAATGAACGTGAAATCGTGGAGAACCTTGACAGCTTCTACAAAGGCCGGACAGTACTGATTATTGCTCACCGGCTAAGCACTGTCCGTGATGCAGACCAGATCCTTGTGCTGGACCATGGCAAAGTTGCGGAACGTGGAAGCCACGACAGCCTGATTGAGAAGAAGGGTATATACTTTCATCTGGTAAAGAACCAATTAGAATTAGGAATGTGAAATGGAGAATAACGCAATAGAAATCAGAAGCAAGAACCTTCAGAACTTCATCGGGGAGATTCCTCCCCGCCTTGTATGTATAGGTAACATCATCATCCTGTTCATTATAGCCATACTGTTCCTTGTCGTGCGGACAGTACATTATCCCTACAATATCGAATGTAATGGCGTCGTGCGGACGTATGATAACACCCCCTCCAGTAGAGGAACAGCTACTCTTTATATTCCATACAAGTATCTATATCTCTTCGAAGAGCCTCATAAAGCTGATATCACATTGGAAGGCGCGCCGGATTGTGCGGTCGAAGGCACCATCATGGATATCCGTAAAACACCAGTGAAGCTGAAAGGGGGCAATTACTTCGTCGCTTTGGTCGAGATAAAAAGCCCCCTTTGCATACACGGTGTCATCAACTGCACGGCTACAGTGCTTATTGAAAACAAGACGCTGTTGGAGTTAGTCTTCCACTAATTTCTTGGCTTTGATACGGGTTCTGGTGGATCTTACCGTGTTATGGCTGATCCCAAGGATCCTCTCCACCTCCTTGTCATCTTTCCCCATGTGATACAGTATCTCAAAAAACTGATAACGGGGAGAGATGGCATCGTAGTTGTGCTCCAATGAGTTGACAAAGGGAAGATCGATCAGCTTGTAGTACTCTATGAAATGAACGAAGTCACTCTTGCTCCAGGTAATCACAGTCTCGCCATTCTGAATCTTCTCATAAAGGCTTCGGCCTTCATAGAGGATCTTAGCCTGCTTGTCATGAAGCTCTGAAATCTTGGAATTCAAGATTTCTACCTTGTTATCCTTATCATCGTTGGATGACTTCAGCTCATTGATCTTGTTATTGTAGATGTTTATCAGCAACTGGTTCTCCAAAGACTCCTTGGAGGCTTTGTTGAATTTGTTCTTCAGGTAAATGTATACAATGATATTGACCAACAACAAAACAGCTGCAATGAATATGATGTAGATAATGATATCCTTGAAGTGCTTCTCCTTCATCTCTATATCATACCGTTTCTGCAGGCCGGAGATGTCATTCTGCTTGGATTCTGCGGATATGCT